>Ga0307372_10001905_pt1 | contig 35432 bp, 21 predicted proteins | sample OX1MG_FD_202533 | JGI IMG/M metagenome (GOLD analysis project Ga0307372, IMG submission 202533) | Soil microbial communities from Risofladan, Vaasa, Finland - OX-1 | ecosystem: Environmental > Terrestrial > Soil > Coastal area > Acid sulfate soil | place: Finland: Risofladan, Vaasa | collected...
AGACACCACTACTCCCCTCTTCCTTACCCGCACGGCACAGGCCTTGTAGGCGGGCTGCTTCGAGTAGGGGTCGAACACCGCGTGGGTCAGTTGGTTGACTGTCGCGTAGTGCATCGGAATGAAGACCTGGCCTGCCGGCACGCAACGGGTCACGAAAGCGCGCGCTTCGATCCGGCCCCGCTGCGATTCGACGTAGACCCACTCGCTCGGCTGAATGCCGTACGACCTGGCGTCGGCGGGATGGATCTCGAGGTAAACGTCGTTCGGATAGAGCTTGCGCAGCACCGCCGACTTGCTGGTGCGGGTCTGCGTGTGCCACTGTGCGACGCTGCCGCGGCCCGTGAGCAGGGTCAGCGGGTAACGCTGATTGGTCGGCTCGCGCAAGGGCCGCGGCGACTCGAAAATGAACCGCGCGCGGCCGTCGGCGTGGTAGAACCGGCCGTCGGTAAACAACCGGCGCTCGCTTCCGCTTCTTGGCGCGTTGCCTTCGGTGGGCCGGCGCTCGCAAGCTCGCTGGTCCCACCCTGGGTGCTGCGAATACGGCCACTGCACACCCCCACGTTCATCGAGCATTTCGTAGCCGTCGATACCCGTAAAGTCGCACGGCTGGCCTCGCGAAAGCTCTTTGAGAATCTGAAACACCTCTTCGGGCGACGTCCATCGCTCGAACATCGCGCCGCATCCCCAAGCTTGCCCAATCAGGTGGAAGATGCTGAAATCGGCCAGCGCCAGACCTGGCGCTCGGGCAACCTTTTTCGTCAGCCCGATGCGGCGCTCCGAGTTGATGAACGTGCCTTTCTTTTCTCCCCAGCCGGCGGCCGGCAAGAAGAGGTCGGCCAACTGAGCGGTTTCCGTGCTGTGGTACATATCTTGAACCACCAGAAACTCCAGACGCCCCAGCACGTCGAGCAACTGGCTCTGATTGATCCACGAGTGGGCCGGATTGGTGGCGATGACCCACAGCCCTTTGATTTTGCCCGAGAGGATTCCCTCGATGATTTCGTGATAGGCCCAACTGTTCCGCTGCGGAATCCGGGCGGCGTCGATGCCGAGCAGCCGGGCCACCTTCTCGCGGTGTTCGGCATTGGTGAAATCGTGGCCGCCCAGCAGGTTGGTCGTGTTGCTGAACAGCCGCGACCCCATGGCATTGCACTGGCCGGTGATGGAGTTGGCCCCCGTGCCCGGACGGCCGAGATTGCCGGTCAACAGGGCCAGATTGATCAGGCTTTGAGCGGTCCGCACTCCCTGGTGGCTTTGGTTCACTCCCATCGTCCACCAGAACGAGACACGTTTGCCTTCATGGATGGCACGGGCAACCTGGTGAATCGACTCAACGCTGAGTCCCGTCGCCGCGGCCACTCGCTCCGGCGGATAGTCGGCCACATGAGCGGCGAAGGCGTCGAAGCCGACTGTGTGCGCGTCGATATAGGGGCGATCGATCCAGCCTTCGGCAATCAGGATGTGCGCCAGTCCGTAGAACAACTCCAAATCACTCTTGGGCTTTAACGCCAGGTGCTGAGTGGCCCGCATCGCCGTTTCCGTCCGCCGTGGATCGACGACGATGATTTCCGGGCGGTGCGGATTGCGCATCACGCGCTGCCACATAATCGGGTGGGCGATGCAGACGTTGGCGCCCACAAACACCAGCACGTCGGATTCTTCAAGGTCCTGGTAGGTGTAAGGCGGGGCATCGAAACCGAACGACTCCTTATAGGCCACCACAGCGCTGGCCATGCACTGTCGCGTGTTGCCGTCGCCGTGAACGAGGCCCATGCCGAATTTGGCCACAGCACCCAACAGCGCCATTTCCTCGGTGGTGATCTGGCCGGTGCTGAGAAACGCCACCGACTCAGGACCATGCTCGCCGAGAATCGCTTTGAAGTGAGCGACGAAGGCGCCGATCGCCGTTTGCCAATCGGTCGGCTCCAGTTTGCCGCGGCTGCTTTTCAACAGCGGCGAAACGGCCCGATCGCCACTGTCGAGCACATTCAAGCTTTCCCACCCCTTGGGGCAAGCCATGCCGCGATTCACCGGATAGTCGGTCGCCGGCGTGAGGCCGATCGCCTCGCCGCCGCGCAAGTGGATGTTCAGGCCACAGCCGGTCGAACAAAAGCCGCAGACCGTGGTCGTGGTGGCGTCGGGCGCGCTCCGCGCCGGGACTCGGCCCAGGCCGAAGCCGCCGGGCGCCAGCAGCATTTGGCGAGTGAGATCGCCGTCTCGCTGAAGCAGCAGTTTCGACAGCGGTTGCATCATCCGCCGACTCCTCCCGGCATCTTGGGTTGGGCGACGGCGGCAAAGAACAGATACCGTTCGAGCAATTCACCGGCCAAGCAGGCAACGAACAGGGTACTCGCCACGAGACCCGTAAAAAGGTCGCCGGGCTGGCCCGAGGGCGGTGCGCCGATCTGGAGCAACAGGCCCGGTAGTGCGATGCCGCCTACAAAACCGCAAATGAACCGCGATTTTGTGACGGCGGCGAGTTCTCCCAGCATCAAGAGGGCCGAGCGCCGCAACGGCGAAGCCTGCTTCTGACGCACATGCCGGAAGATCGAAGCCTCCACCAGGAGTTTGACCGCCATCGACGCGGTCAGCACCACGCACACCTGCCGGCCGTAGTCCGCCATCAGCGCGCCCCCGCGAATCGCCTCGATGCTAGCGGCGTTGATGTAAGACGTCGACAGGGCGGTGGCGGCGCCCAGGGTTGACATGGTCAGCAAAAACTTGGCACTCGTGGCGGCAGCGTTCCAAAACGCGCGACGCGTGACAGCGTAAACCATGACCGAGCAGAACACGCCCGCTAAACCGAGACCCACGACCGCGAACGCGAGCAGCGTGTCGCCGGCGCTGGCCACACTCGCATTCGACCACCACGTCGACGCGGCATAGACGACGGCCGCGGCAGCGAACAGTCCAAAGGCCAGAATCTCGCGGCTAAGCCAACTTGTGCGCAATCCCAGAATGGCGCGAAAGGCGTACCGCGGCCGGCCCAAGTGCAACACACTCGCGGCCAAGGCCAGCAGCCCGAACAGCAAAGCGCTGGTGGAGTGTATCGGGCGGAGGGCAGCCAACACTCCGCTGCCGGGCACCCGTCGCATGGCCAGCTCGACCAGAAAGGCGCCCACCGAAAGCTGCGTGAGCACCAACATCACAATCAAGGGCCAGTGCGCGTGTTCTCGTTTGACCGAGTAATAATCGGCGGGCAGAAGGTTGCGAGGCAGCGCGCGGGCGGTTTTGTAATTCGTCGTGGGAAAGGTGATGGTGGGCTCGGGCGCGCCAGGTAAAAACGAATTCGTTTCGCAATTGGCGATGACGTCTTGTTGCCCGGCGACGGTAATGCGGATCGCCTCGTGCGGGCAGGCTTGCACGCAAGCCGGCGCCTCGCCGACCGCCAGCCGCTCGCTGCACATGTCGCACTTTCGGACGATGCCGCGCCGCGGGTTGTATTTCGGCACGTCGTAGGGACACGCAAACACGCAGTACTGGCAGCCGATGCACTGGTCGTCGAGGTGTTTGACGATGCCCGTCTCAGGGTGCTTCTCGTAGGCCCGCACGGGGCAGGCGGTCATGCAGGCCGGATCCAGACAGTGGTGGCAAGCCGTGGTGGCGTGTTGCAGAATCGGCAGTTCGGGCGTGCCTCCGTGCAACAGGCCCACCTCGCGCCACGTTTCGTGCTCGTCGAGCCCGTTCAGCGTATGGCAGGCCGTCACGCACGATTTGCACCCGGAACAGCGATCGAGATCGACCTCAAAGGCATATTGTTGTCCGGGTCCGGGGGGCGAGGCGGGCAGCAGGGAGCGATAGTATTTCGCCTGACTCGGTTCATCGGACGTCGCGTGCCTTTGCGAGAACCGTTCGACGGCCGACAGGTCGTGCTGCTCGGCCAAGAGCGATGCCACTAGCGCCGATGCATCGCGCGGCGGCGAGACGCGATGAATCGCTGGCGGCTTCGATTCGCGAATGACTGCGGATGTTGACACGTTAAGCGTGTTTGCCATCAGCTTTAGCTGGTGGTTCCGATAGTGGGTTTATCTTCTCTCGGCCGGCTTTAGCCGGGCTTCTCGGTCGTGGCTTTAGCCATCATTCAGACCAGCGATGATCGAGAAGCCCGGCTAAAGCCGGTTCAGTTTCCGATTGATTGTGGTCGCCAACCACCAGCTAAAGCTGGTGGCAAACAGGAACGACAACACGAGCGGTTGCAAGGTCGCGGTAAGCAGGCCGCGTACCGGCGGGGCGCGGGACGCTGTTTTTTCGGAAAGCCGAAGCGATTCAGTCGTTTGCGATGCCGCCCGTCCTAGCGTGCTGCCGAAAGAACGCGCAGTGTCGCCTAGTCGTAAGGCAGACGCTGGCGCCGGCGAACATGGGAATCGGCAGATGTGCTTCGGCTTTCCGAAGAAAGCCGCACCCCGCAGATCGCGGGCACGCGGGCTGCTATGTGGCGGCTGCGAATGTGGCCTCGGCAAACTGCCGGGGCCACGTATGTAGGGTGGGACAACCGAGCTTGCGAGCGCCGGCCCACCACGATTGCCGAAAAATGGTGGGCCGGCGCTCGCAAGCTCGCTTGTCCCACCCTACGAACCCGCGTCCAGCCGCTTGCTTGAAGGTGATCCAATGATTCGATCCAACACGAAGACCGTCGTTGTCATCGGCAACGGCATGGTCGGTCACCGGTTCTGCGAGAAGCTGGTTGAATTCGACAAGCTCCATCAATACAAGATCGTCACGTTTTGCGAGGAGCCGCGCGCGGCCTACGACCGCGTCGGGCTGACCTCGTTTTTCGCTCATCGCGATGCCGAGAAGCTGATGCTCGCACGGCTCGACTGGTATCGCGAGCACGATATCGATCTCAACATCGGCGACCGGGCCAACAAGATCGACCGCAAGCATCGGCGGGTCTTCAGCGATCGTGGCCGCGAAATCCCTTACGACTTCGTCGTTCTTGCCACCGGCTCGTATCCCTTCGTGCCGCAAGTGCCCGGCATCAAGCAACCGGGCGTCTTTGTCTACCGCACGATCGACGACCTGGAGCGGATCATCGCCTATGGCGAAAAGGTCAGTCGGGCAGCCGTCATCGGCGGCGGGCTGTTGGGACTGGAGGCGGCCAAGGCCAGCTACGATCTGGGACTGGAAACACACGTCGTCGAGTTCGCGCCGCGGCTCATGCCGAGGCAAATCGACGAGAGTGGCTCGAAGCTGCTGGTGGAAAAGATCGAACGGCTGGGGGTCCGCGTTCATTTGAACAAGAGCACCAAAGAAGTGCTCGGCCACGGCGGCGTCGAAGGGCTCATATTCAACGACGATGCGCGGCTCGACGTGGGCATGATCGTCGTCTCGGCGGGTATCCGGCCTCGCGACGAGTTGGCGCGCGACTGCGGCCTCACGGTGGGCGAGCGGGGAGGCGTCGTCGTTGACGACGCTCTGCAAACGAGCGATCCGCAGGTGCTGGCGATCGGCGAAGTGGCCTCTCACCGAGGCATGGTCTACGGTCTGGTCGCCCCGGGTTATGAAATGGCCGAGATCGCGGCCGCCAACTTCTGCGGCGACGAGCGGGCGTTCACCGGCGCCGACCTGTCGACCAAGCTCAAACTGATGGGCGTCGACGTAGCCAGCTTCGGACGTCATGAAGCCCCGCCCGAAGAGGCCCGCGGGCTGGTCTACGAAGATCCCTTTGGCGGCGTTTACAAAAAACTCCTCTTCAGCCACGACGGTACACGGCTTGTGGGAGGCATACTGGTGGGCGACGCCGCCGACTACGGCCGCTTGCTGGCCCTCACCAAGAGCGGCCAGCCGCTGCCCGTTCCGCCGGGCGAATTGATTCTCGGCAAGAAGGATGCGGCGGCCGGCGCCGGTCTCGACGACGCCTGCCAGGTCTGTTCGTGCAACAACGTCAGCAAAGCACAGATCTGCCGCGCCATTCGCGAGCAAGGGCTTACTGACCTGGGCGCGGTCAAGGGATGCACCAAGGCCGGCACCGGCTGCGGCGGTTGCCTGCCTTTGGTCAGCGACCTGTTGGCCGCCGAGCTGACGGCCGCGGGCAAGGCCGTGAGCAAACGTCTTTGCGAGCACTTTGCCTACACGCGGCAGGAGCTGTTCGAGATCGTCAAAATCCGCGGCATCAAAACTTTCGCAGAGATGATCGCCGGTCATGGCCAGGGGCATGGCTGCGAAATCTGCAAGCCGGCCGTGGCCTCGATTCTGGCCAGCTTGTGGAACGAAAACGTCCTGGCGCCGCCGCACCAAACGCTGCAAGACACCAACGATCGCTTTCTGGCCAACGTGCAGCGCGACGGCTCGTACAGCGTCGTCCCGCGCGTTCCGGGCGGAGAGATCACGCCCGAAAAACTGATCGTCCTGGGACAAGTGGCCCGCAAATTCGGCTTGTACTCGAAGATCACCGGAGGGCAGCGCGTCGACCTGTTCGGCGCCAAGCTGCACCAGTTGCCCGATATCTGGGAAGAACTGGTCGAGGCGGGGTTCGAGAGCGGTCACGCTTACGGCAAGGCGCTGCGGACCGTGAAGAGTTGCGTGGGGAGCACCTGGTGTCGCTACGGAGTGCAAGACTCGGTCGGCTTTGCCATTCGCGTGGAAGAGCGTTATCGCGGCATCCGCGCGCCGCACAAGATCAAGGCCGCGGTATCGGGCTGCGTGCGTGAATGCGCCGAGGCCCAGGGCAAAGATTTCGGCCTGATCGCCACGGAACAAGGGTACAACCTTTACGTCTGCGGCAATGGCGGCGCCAAACCCCGCCACGCCGAGTTGCTGGCCGCCGACCTCGACGAAGACACGGCCATCAAATACATCGACCGCTTCCTGATGTACTACATCCACACCGCCGACCGGCTGACGCGGACCAGCGTCTGGCTGGAAAAGATGGACGGCGGCATCGACCATCTGCGCGCGGTGATCGTTGACGACAAGTTGGGCATTTGCGACGAACTGGAGCGGCAGATCCAGTTCCTCGTCGATTCGTACCGTTGCGAGTGGGCCGAAGTGGTCAACGACCCCGAGCGCCGCCGGTGGTTCAAACAGTTTGTCAACACGGACGAGACGGAGCCGGGCATCGAGCTGGTGACCGAGCGAGGCCAGCAACGACCCGCCGATTGGCCGAAGAATTTTGATTTTGTTCCGCTGGAGCAGGTCAAACTGAACGGGCACGGTGTGCGTCAGCCCGGCGTAGCAGAACTCGTGAGAGTTCCGGACGTAAACCGCGGCGACGGCCGGACTTCTCACGAAGTCTGCTACGGGCCGGCCACAAGCTGGGTGAATGTCGGCCGGGTCGAGGATTTTCCCCTCGAGGGCGGCGCCGCGGTGAAGTACGGCAAGTGCCAGCTTGCCGTTTTCCAATTCGCCAGTCGCGGCGAGTGGTACGCTACGCAGAACATGTGCCCCCACAAGCGGGCCTTCGTGTTGTCGCGCGGCATCATCGGCGATCAGGCAGGGGTGCCCAAGGTCGCCTGTCCGTTGCACAAGAAGACCTTCGCGCTCGAAACCGGCGAATGTCTGAGCGGCGAAGATTACTCGATCCGCGTGTTTCCCGTGAAAGTGGAGGGTGGCGAGGTGTACCTCGAACTTCCACCGGAGCACGAGCTTGACCTGGGATTAGCCACCGATCTGCACGCGGTCCGCGGCTGCCAGGATCGCGCGCCGGGGTGTCTGCAACTAACTTCCGCGCCGCCACGTGCCAGTCATCTAAGCAGTATCGCTTAAGTATGTGGCACGACAGGCGCAGCGTGCCGTCTCGCGTTGCCCTGCTGATGAAAAATTCCGCAGACGTATCGTACTGTGGACAAATAACTTAGCACACGTCGGCGGGTGCAGGCCGGGCCGTGACAAACCGTTTGGAACGCCGTTTTCATAAGCGTCGAGATTCAGCAGTCAATCACATGGTCTACTGGCGAGATCCGAAGGCCATAATGGCAGGTGGGCTACTCCTCGACGATTCAATAAACACCGCCGACACCGACAGGTCTGATTTCGCCGAACGACTTGTTCGCCCGCTCAGGTTTCGCTACGCGGTGGTCTTCGTGGCGGTGGCGTCGTTGTTGCTGGCCGACCAGGCTGTCATTCAACCGCTGTTGGTGCGGCTGAATGGCTATGCGCCCGTCATCAACCTGGCCGGGCGTCAGCGGATGCTGAGCCAGAAACTGGCGAAACAATCACTCGCGATTGAGTTCGGCGTCGGTGAATCATCGGCGGCAGCCCGTCGCCGTGAGTTGTCGAAGACCGTCGAGCAGTGGTCGACGGCGCATCGCGTCTTGCGCGACGGCGACGCTCGACGAGGAATCTCGCCCATAACCACTCCGCAGATTGCCGCGGCGTTACGAGACTTGGAGCCGGACTTTGCCGCCATGCGAGCGGCGGCCAGCCAACTGGCCGCAGTGCATGAACCGTCGCAGTGGCTGGGGCAGAGCCTAAGCGATGCCCCGGCGCCTCAAACCGGGACATCGCCTGGCCGCATCGTCCAGGCGCAGACTGAGCCGTTCACAGGCCAGGCTCTGCCCCAGCCACCGGTCGAGCGCATCGCGAATGCCGACTCGCCGTCCGACCGTATGGCGCTGGTACGTGCGGTTCTCGACCATGAAGCCGACTACTTGTCGGGCATGGAGCGCGTGGTCGCCATGCTCGAGGCGGAGGCCCAGCAACAGGTGGCGTGGCTTCGTCTGTGCGCCCTCGCGGCGGTGGTGATGGCCATCCTGCTCCTGGCCAGTCTGTATGCCTTCGTCCTGCGGCCGGCGACGACGCTCATTCGGCAACAGTTGCGAATGCTTGCGGCGAGCGACGACCGCCATCGGGCGCTGGCAGAGTTGCTGCGCCGCGCACGCGACGAGCTGGAACTGCGTGTCGCTGAACGAACGTCGGAGCTGAGCCAGGCCAACACGGCCCTGGAGTGGGAGATGCGACATCGCCAGCACGTTGAAACGCGCGTGCGGCGGCTTTCCTCGAACCTGGCGCATGCCACGCGGATTACGGCGCTGGGACAGCTCGCCACGGGGTTGGCCCACGAGTTGAACCAACCGCTCGGCGCCATCGCCAACTATGCCGGTGTCTGCGAACTGCTCCTTGAAGAGGAACTGCACGACAACCACGCTTCGCGCCGCGCCATCAGCGAGGTGAAGCGATCGGCGTTGCGGGCGGGCGAAATCGTGCGGCGGATGCGCAATTTCGTGCGGCGCGGCGCCGACCAGGCGTCGCGAGTCGACTTAAACGGTCTCGTGAGAGAAGTCGCCGAATTGTGCGACCCCGAGTTGCGGCGCAGCGACGTCGAGCTGACTCTCAATTTGTGCGGCGAGGCATTGGTCGTCGCCGATCCGATTCAGATTCAGCAAGTGCTGGTGAATCTGGTTCAGAACGCCCTGCAAGCCATGCGCGACGTCGACGGCCGCAAAATCGTCGGCATTCGCACGTCGGTGGCCGCGGGCGGCGCGCAGGTCGATGTGGCGGATTCGGGCCCCGGTTTTCCGGACGAGGGCCGCGACGACCCGTTCGCGCCGTTCTTCTCCACCAAGGACGACGGCCTGGGAATGGGGCTGTCGATCAGCCAAACGATTGTCGAACAACATCAGGGGCGCATCTGGGCGGGCAATCGCCCGGCCGGCGGCGCGATCGTCAGCTTCTGTTTGCCACTTGCTCCAAACCATGACACCCCAAACCGCGCCACCGCCCACAGTCTTTGTGGTTGACGACGATCAGCAAATGCGCGAATCGCTCGTCATGCTGATCGAGACGATGGGGTATCCCGCGCGCGGTTTTGCCACGGCGGGGGCGTTTCATCGGACCTATCTGCGCCAATGGCCCGGCTGCCTGGTGCTCGACGTGCGGTTGCCGGGCAAAAGCGGAGTGGAGCTGTACGAGCAGTTGGTCCGTGAAGAAAAGCGGCTGCCCGTGATCTTCATCACCGCCCACGCCGACGTGACGACCGCGGTGGCGGCCATGAAGACCGGGGCCATCGAGTTTTTGGAAAAGCCGTTCGACCGTCAGACGCTGCTGGAGCGCATCGAACGGGCGTTGGCGCTCGACGCCGACTGGCGCCGGCGGCAGGCGAACTTCGACGCGATCGACGCCCGGATCGCGCGACTGAACGGCCGCGATCGCGAAACGTTGCAGTTCATCCTGGCGGGCGAATCGAACAAAGTCATGGCGGCCAGGCTGTTCATCTCCGAACGGGCGGTGGAAATGCGCCGGGCCGTCATCATGCGCAAGGTCGGTGTATCGTCGTTGGCCGAACTGATCGACGTGGCCGTGACTCACCGGCTGCTGGCCGAAATTTCCACCGTGTCCGACGTTGCTCGGTAGCTGACTTGTTGCCTCGGCCCGCTTGCCATAGAATCCGTCCGCCTAATCGACAGCCTGCTCCCGGTGCGGCCGGCGCGCCTTGTAGGCTTCGATGGCGGTTACAGACCGCTGCTTGTGCTCGGCCGGCGCCATCGACAACGCAAGTTCGCCGTGTTTGACGGCGGCGTCGAAATCGCCCGCCGCGGCGCAAGCGGCGGCCAGCGTGTGAATGAAGCGCCAATCGCTCCAGCCGGCCAGCTCACAGGCCCTCGTGCAATCGGCAATGGCCTGGTCGAAGTCCCGCTTGGCCCGCCAGGCGAGGCCGCGGTTGTGATAGGCCAAGGCGTGCTTGGGGTCGAGCCGCAGGGCTGCGTCGTAGTCGGCAATGGCTTGGTCGAAGTCCTGCTTGGCGTGCTGGGCGGTGCCGCGCATGCGGTAGGCCAAGGCGTACCTTGGGGCGACCCGGATGGCTTCGTTGTAGTCGGCAATGGCCCTGTCGAGGTCCTGCTTCTTTTGCCAGGCGAGCCCGCGATTGTAGTAGGCCAAGGCCAGCTTTGGGTCGAGCCGCAGGGCTTCGCTGTAGTCGGCGATGGCGTCGTCGTATTCGCCTTTCGCATGCCGCACGATTCCGCGGCAGGTGTAGGCCGACGCCGCTTTGTGAGCCACGGCGATTTGCCGCGTGAAGTGGTCGACGGCCTGGCTATACGGCACCACATTGCCGGCCTCGACCCATCCACGGACCCGGCCCGACTCCAACCACAGCCAGTCGCCCTTCACCTGTCCGACTTGGTAGACACGAAAGGCCGTCCCATCATCGACGACCTTGTTGGCGACCTTCAACGGTTTGGCGTACCTGGTAATGACCTGTTCGCCAACCGACGCCGCCGGCGACTGGGGCAGCGAAACGGGTGCCGCCCGGCCGCGCATCTGGGCCTCGACCAGCGAGGGAGACAATACGACAAGGAAAAAAACAAGACGCATCATAGAACCCGTCAGTTTGCCGAGAGAGCATTGGCACCCGCCGCAACGCAGCCCGCGTGCCCGTGATCTGCGCGGCGCGGTTTTTTTCGGAAAGCCGAAGTGACTCTGCCAATTTCAATCTTCGCCGGCCCTCGACTGCTGCTGATATGTCGCGCAGTACCGCCCAATTGTAATGCCGCCGCGGCGTCATGTCTGCGTGCGGCTCTACTTCACGCGGACCGCGTCACGAACGTGGCGCAGCGTTCCTAGGCCGCCAAAACCGGGTGACGGCTTGTAATCGGGGCAAGAAGTTGCGTGGCGCTCCGCGCTTAATTATAATCCGCGTCACAATCGTCCCATCCCTTCTGGCCCCATCGCCCCATCCGCGGAAACTTTGCTGTGAATCGCACCCCATTCGGCACTCGCCGCCGTCCGGCCCGCAAGGCCGCCCGCCGCCCACGTCGGCTCATTCGAGAAGTTTTGGAAATACGGTTGGTTCTCGATGTTTCGGCCCCGCCCATTCTGCAATGGTTCGAGGGGAGCTATAACACGATCGAACAACGAGTGCCCGATATCTTCGCAGCCGGTTACGGCGCCGTGCTCACGCCGCCGCCCGGACGGGCCGACTCGGGCAACCAGTCGGTCGGCTACGATGTCTACAACCGCTTCGACCTCGGCAGCCCCGGCGACCCCACGCTGTACGGCACCGAGACCGGCCTGAAGGCGATGGTCGCCGCCATCCACCAGACGGGCGCCAGCTACTACAGCGACCTCGTCTGGAACCACGACGGCTTCGAGAACCTGGGCACGCCCGGCTTTGCGGCGTCGGGCGGCTACCCTGGCTTCGCGCTCACGCTCAATCCCTCCAACAACGACGCCGGCTACAACGACATCGACGGCGATTTCCACAGCGCCTACGACACCAGCACCACGGGCATGCGGCTGTCGGGCCTGATCGACATCGCCCAAGAGAAGAACTACCAGTTCATCCGCAACCCGGTCGGTCCGAACCCGATGAACCTGCCGGCCGGCACGACGCCGCTCAACGGCCGCCTGGCCAATGTGCCCGATCCGAACAACGCCCGCTTCTATCCCGACCAGAACCTGCCGCCGATCACGGTGAACGACCCGGCCACCGGCGAGTACAACCTGAAGATTTACCCGTTCAACAACGCCCAGCCGCTCGACGGCACGCCGGTGGCAGAGAACGCCCTGGGCTATTTGATGCGCTATGCGCAGTGGATGGTGCAGACCATCGGCGTGGACGGTTTTCGCCTCGACGCGGCGAAGAACATGCCGTCTTGGGTGCTCAACTATTACGATCAGGCCGTCTACCGTTCGTCGGACCGCACGCTTTTGAACGGCAGCCAGGAACCGATCTTCGGCTTCAGCGAGGTCTACGACGGCGACAAGAGTTTGCTGCAACAGTACGTCAACAAAGACATCAACCCCAATGACCCGAGCACGGTGGGCGGCAACCGCGACGTGCTCGATTTTCCCCTCTTTTTCGCCCTGCAAAGCAACCTCACCAGCAACGGCTACCAGAACAACTGGTACAACGTCGTCAACGCCAGCCAAGACTCGCAAGACGACGGCCTGGCCAACAACGGCTCCGAAGGCGTCTCCTTCGTCAGCAGCGCCGACAACGGCCCGCCTTATCTCGACAACGTGGCCTACGCCTACACCCTCACGCGGCCGGGCAACACCATCGTCTACGACAACGGGCACGAGTTCGGCAACAACCGCTCCTTTCCGGCGGACGGCCGCGGCGACGCGCTGGGCGGACTCTACGGCGACACCATCACCAGCCTAGTCAACATCCGTGACACTCACCCCGACGGCAACTACGACCAGCGCTACATCGACAACAACGTGCTCGTCTACGAACGTGATGACTCGATGCTCGTCGGCCTCAACAACCGGCTTGACAGCGGCTACGACAACCGAACGGTCCACACCGACTTCGCCCCCGGCACCTATCTGGTCGAGCTGACCGGCAACGCCGGAAATCCGAGCACCAACGAGGATGGCAATGTTCGTCCGCTCTTGCAGGTCGACCAGTACGGCAACGTCAACTTGAACGTGCCGCGCAACCAGGACGACGGCAACTTCACCGGTGACGGTTATGTGATTTACGCCCCCGCGTCGCCTCAAGGCAATCTGACCATAAATGGCCTCGATCACGTCATTCCCGGCGACACGCCGACGACCGACACCAACGGCAGCGCCCGGCTCTCGCCGATCGACGTCGTCACCGGCAACACCTTCCAGATCCAACTCGACACCAACAACGTCAACCTGCTGGCCAACCCGCAATTTCACGATCAGGATGCCAACGGCGACAACGCACTCTACAAGATCGACGGCGGCGTAGACGCCACGGGCAGCGGTTTTGTCGACACTACGCCCGGCGACGCGGCCTATGGCTTCCAGCAGTTCACCACGCTTCACAATCCCGGTTATTTCAGCGCCGACGGCGATGGCGAGTATCTCCAGACCATCGACACTTCGAAGCTGTCGAACGGCTACCACTACATCGACGTGCGCGCTTTCCGCCACCGCGACCCTGGCGAGCCGCCCATCTTCACCGACTTCAAGGTGACGATCTATGTCGACCGCTCGCCTACCGTGTCGAAGGTCGTCAGCCTTACCGATGTGACACCGGGCGACAACGAGGACGAGGTGCTGACGGTCCGATCGACCGACATGCTCGCCAACAACGTTCACGTCTTCTTCGACCTGCCGGCCGGCCTGACCGACTCGCAGATCCTCAGCATGGTAGGCAGTGCCAATCAGGCCACGCAGATCGACCGCGACCTGTGGACCATGGAAATGACCGGCCTGACCAGTGGAAACCACGTGGCCACGGTCGTTTCTTACCAGGTCGACGGCAGCGCCAGTATCCAGCGGTTCCCCGGCTTGTTTACCTCGACGATTTACGGCTCCGGCCTCGGCGACCTCGACTTCGACGGCAAGATCGACGCCAACGACGTCGAGTTATTTGGCCGGGTGCTGGAAAGCCACAACACGCAGTTCAATCCGGCCGCCGATCTCAACGGCGACGGGCAAATCGACAGCACCGACCTGATCTTGCTGTACCCCACGCTCTTGGCGGCCCATGCCGACGCCGCCACCCTGGCCGCTTTCCAGCAGTTGCTCGGCCCCGCTGCCGGCGGCGATACGGTCCTGGAAGGAACGAATCTGACGCTGTCGGCGAACGAGCCGACGGGCACGACACCGCCCTTGAGCTTCTCATGGGCTTTGAACGACGACGGCAATTTCGGCGATGCCACAGGGGTTTCGCCCACGCTCACCTGGACACAGCTCGCCGCGTTGGGCATCGACAACGAAGGACGCTACCCGATCACGCTCGAAGTGACCGACGGCACGAACAGCATCCAAATTCCCAGCACGCTGATCGTTCAGGCGGTGCCGCCGACGCTGTCGATCGCCGGGCCGGGTGAGATCACCGAAGGCGATACCTACACGCTCGGACTCTCCGCAAGCGAACCGGGTGGCGACACGATTACAAGTTGGGCCATCGACTGGGGCGACGGCACGACGCAAAACTTCTCAGGTAATCCGGCCTCGGTGACTCACATTTACGCGGCCCCGCCCAGCGCGGTGGCCATCTTGGCCACGGCCACCGACGAGGACGGCGCCTACACGTCGAATGCCTTGCCCGTGACCGTGGACGACGCCTTGCTCACGCCGTCGGGTTTGACGTTTGGCGCCGTCGAGGGTGCGACGTTCAGCGGAACCGTCGCCTCGTTCACCGACGCGAATCCTTATCCGCAGTTGTCCAGTTTTTCCGCCACGATCGACTGGGGCGACGGCAGCAGCAGTTCGGGCAGCGTGGCGCCCAACGGCGCCGGCGGCTTCGACGTGCAGGGCACGCACGCCTATGCCGAAGAAGGCAACCACCCCGTCGCCGTGACAATCAACGATACCGGCGGCAGCCAGGCGACAGCCAGCAGCACGGCCGCCGCCTCGGATCCGGAGGTAGTTGCGACCGCGCAGGCTGCCGCCGCCGCGGTTGGCTCGTCCACCGGACCGATCGTGCTGGCCACGTTCACCGACCCGGGCGGAGCGGAGCCGCTGGCCGACTATCAGGCGACCGTCGATTGGGGCGACGGCACGACCGCCGACGTGGGAGCGACGGTCGTCGGCAGCGGCGGCCTGTTCAGCGTGCTGGGAAGCCACCTCTATGCGGCTAAAGGCACGTATCCAGTGCGGGTGACGATCGCGCATGACAGCGCTCCGAATGCGACGGTGACGGGCGCCGCCACGGTCGTGCAGAACGTCGCCTTGGTATTGCTCGACGCCACAGACAAGGCAACCTTGAACGCCGCGGGAAACGCCAGCGTGCGGCTCGCTGGGGGCGGCGCCGCCGAAGTATTGTCGAACAACGCCGCGGCGGTCGTCGCCTTGGGCAATGCGGCGATTTCGGCGAACGAGCTCGATGTGGAGGGCACGCCCGGCCGCGACGTGCATGGCAACGCGGCGATTCAGGGCCTTTTGGCAACGGGCCTGACGACCGTACAAGACCCCTTCCTGAGCGACCCATTCGTCTCGCTGGCGGCGCCGGCGCCGGGCACGAACATGGCCGCGGCAAACATCGGAGGCAGTACGACGATCACTCTTCCGCAGGGAACCTACGTGGGCGGCATTCATGTCTCTGGCCAGGCGCAGGTCACGCTCGCGCCGGGTGTCTACTATCTACAGGGCGGCGGTTTTTCCGTCAGCGGAGGTGCGCGGGTCTACGGTCAAGGAGTGCTGATTTATAACGCCCCGCAAGCGGCAAACGCCGATGGCATCGTGATCGGCGGGCAGGCGCTCGTGCAACTTTCCGGACTGAGCCAATACAACGGACTCGCGATTTTCCAGGACCGTTCATCGAACGCCCCGCTGTCGCTTGGTGGCAACGCATCGCTCGTGGTTACCGGGGGAATCTATGCGGCCGGCGGCGACTTAGCCGTCTCTGGCGGCGCCATGCTGCACGTCACGGGCAGCAGCGCGAGCGGCCTTAGCGCGCGGGTAGTCGTGGTCGAATTGAACGCATCCGGGAACGCTCAGGTCTCCATCGACGCCAGTCAGAACGCGCCTTTGGTTGCTGGTGCCGCGCCTGCCGCTGTCTCCGCCGCCGCCAGCGATGCGGCACTGGCCGCGCTCGCGGCCGAGGGGGGCGATTCATTCGCCGCATCCGCTCCCGACGTGCTCGCTGCAGCGCTGCCAGCCAGCACTTCGGACGGCAGCGATGTCAGCGGCCAGGCGGTGGTGGATGTTCTGCCCGCCGCGGCGTTTGACGATCTCGGACGAGACGCCGCGCTTTAGCCCGGACGCACTGGCGATTCGACGGCGCGGCAGAACTGGTTTAGAGTAGATTAGAATAGAGTCGTCCGGGGAGATGCGTAACGGAGAACGATGGACTTGCCAATCAAATTCCCCCGGCGATGCCGAAGTGGCCGCCGAGGAGGCCGCTCGCTTTCGGGCGCTTTCGCCCGCGGAACGAATGCGCCCTTGCCCACGACTTCTACTGCCAAACGTTAGCCGAGACAGAAATCTACTGTATCCTGAGGGCATCGCTTGGCCGCCACGCTCTTGAAGGGCGTCAGCCGCAATCTGGCCAAGCTCTGCCCCAGCCACCGCTTCTCACGGCAAAACGTTAGCTTGGCGTGGGCGTCACACCCGCTCATCGGCGGTCGGTGGGTTTTTCTCTGCATTGGCCGTGCTCGTCAACCGATAGCAGATAGGATGGCTCTAGCGATTGGCGGGTTTACTACACGTACGCGTCGGTGACGCCGCGCCACGGAACGCGAGAGCGCCCTGCAATGCTATCGAAGGACTGCCATCATGCCGTCTAGGATCCTGCTCCTGGGCCTGCTGACCAGTTCCTTGGGCTTGTGCGAAAGCTCCGCTCAGGCGCAGCCCCTGCCGACGAAAAAACCGCCGACCAGCGTGCCGGCCGCTTCGGGGCGCGTACCGGGTGGTCAGGCCGCTCCGCGGGGGACGAAGGGCCAGGCCGTCTCGCAAGTGGAAGAAGCCCCGGATGCCGAGCCCGTGATGGGCGAACCGATGACCGAAGGTCCGACGGTGCCCATCGAACCGGAACAGATGATGGGCGAAGAGCCGGTGAGCGAAGCGGCATCGACAGATTGGACGAAGAACTCCAACGCGCGCATCTTTCCGCGGCCGGGCAACTTCTTCATCCTGCCCAGCGGTCCCGGTTACTACTCCATGGTGGACCAGATGCGGCGCAGCCGCCGCGAGGCCCCTCCCCAATCGGCATATCCGGCGTTTGCCATCATGGCACCGGGCTTCTTCGACGCCGATTTTCGCTATGTCGACGAAAAGGACAATAAAGACAAGCTGTGGTACGAGCGGCTCAAGCGGATCCGCATTGGCAAGAACTTCCTGTTCTCGACCGGCGGCGAGGAGATGAACCGCTACAACGACTTCAACAACCTGACGCCCGTCACCAACGTCTACGACCTGAACAGGATCCGCACTTACGGCGACCTGTGGTACCGCGACCAACTGCGAGTGTATGGTGAGTTCATCGATGCCGACCGCGGCGGTGGGACCTTGCCGCCGGCGCCCACCGACATCGACCGGGCCGACATCCTCGACCTGTTCGTCGACGTGAAATTGGGCGAGATCGCCAAGCATGCCGTCTACGTCCGCGGAGGCCGGCAGGAAGTGCTGCTCGGTTCGCAACGGCTGATCTCACCGCTCCCTTGGGCGAACATGCGGCGCAATTTCGACGGCGTGCGCGGCTTCCGACAAGGGGAGAAATTCGACGTCGACCTCTTCTGGCTCGAGCCCGTCATTCCCAACGCCAACAAGTTCGACTCGACGGACCACAACCAACAGCTTGCCGGCGCCTGGTGTACCTATCGTCCCAAGAAGGGCCATTTTCTCGATCTCTATTATCTCTACTATAATAACTCGAACACCGTCGTGCAGCAGGGCATCGCGGTGGCCCCCACGCGGTTCAACACGCTGGGCACGCGATACGCGGGCGACCGCAACAATTACCTGTGGGATTTCGAGTACGCGCTGCAACTCGGTCGGCACGGGAGCCAGGATCTTGTGGCGGGCATGGCGACGACCGGCGTCGGTTATCACTTGGCCAAGCGCGCGTGGAACCCGACACTCTGGCTGTACTACGACTTCGCCAGCGGCAGTGCGAACCCGAACGCCGGCCAGTACACGACCTTCAACCAGCTCTTTCCGTTCGGCCACTATTATCTGGGCTGGGCCGACGCGGCGGGCCGGCAGAACATCCAGGACCTCAATTTGCACCTGGGCCTCTATCCCGTGCCGTGGACCACCGTCTGGCTGCAATACCACCATTTCTGGCTGAACCAGCCTCGCGACGCGCTGTACAACGCCGGCGGCGTGGCGGTGCGGCGCGATCCGAGCGGCGCCGCGGGGACGAACGTGGGCGACGAGGTCGATTTGGTGATGAATCTCCACCTCACCGCCACATCGGACTTCATGGTGGTCTACTCGCAACTGTTCGGCGAGGGCTTTCTACAGGCCACGTCGACCGCGACCAAGTCGTCGTCTCAGGAGGCGGTGTATGCGATGTATAACTTCCGCTGGTAAGTCGGTATGGCCTTGTATGATGAGCGGGCGAAGGGACTTGAACCCTCGACATCCAGCTTGGGAAGCTAGCGCTCTGCCAACTGAGCTACGCCCGCGATGTCCTTAGTCTACAACGTCCGGCGACGGTGGCAAGACGCGCCGGCAAGAGACTTGACCGGCGACTACCGCGGTAGCCCGGCTTCGATCCCCTCCGCGATGCGCCGGCCGACCTCGCTGGTCGAGAGTTTGCCGCCCAGGTCGGGCGTGGTTTGAGCGGAGGCCAAGACCCGCTCGACCGCTTGGCGCACGAGCTCGCCCGCCTCCGCTTCGCCCAGCCAGTCGAGCATCATGGCCGCGCTCAGCACGGCCGCCACCGGGTCCGCAATCCCCTTGCCGGCGATGTCGGGCGCCGAGCCGTGTACCGGTTCGAACATCGAGGGAGCTGTCCGCTCGGGGTTCAGATTGGCACTGGGCGCCAGTCCCAGGCCGCCCGAAATCAGCCCGCCCAAGTCAGTCAGGATATCGCCGAACAGGTTCGAGGCCACCACCACGTCAAAGCGTTCCGGCGAGCGGACGAAGTTCATCACGGCGGCGTCGGCATGCTGCTTTTCGGCCTCGACGTCGGAATAGTCGCCACGGACCTGTTCCAGGATTTCATCCCACAACACATAGGCATAGCGCTGGGCGTTCGACTTGGTAATCATCGTCAGCCGCCGGCGCCGCCGGCGTGCCAGGTCGAAACCGAACCGCAGCACGCGCTCGATTCCCCGACGCGTGTGTACCGCCGTCTGCACCGCCGATTCATCGTGTTGGCCCACACGGAAGCGTCCGCCGACGTTGACATATTCCCCCTCCGAGTTTTCGCGGACCACCACCAGATCGATGTCGCCGGGTCGCTTGCCGGCCAGCACGCACGGCACGCCCGGATAAAGCCGGGCCGGCCGCACGCAGGCGTATTGATCGAACCGCTGACGGATTTGCACCAACGGGGCCAAGGTGACATGGTCGGGCAGTTCGGCCGGCCAACCGACCGCGCCCAACAGAATGGCATCGAACGGCCGCAGCACTTCCAAGAAGTCGTCGGGCACCACCTTGCCGGTCGACCGAGCAAACTGGCAGCCCCAGGGCAAATGCGTGAAATCGAGCTGGAACGAAGGTTGCCGCCGCTGCACGGCTTCCAGCACGCGCAAAGCCTCATCGGTTACTTCCGGCCCGATGCCGTCGCCGGGATAGACGGCGATGCGATACGTTTTCATGCTCGGTCCTGTGTGATTTGGTCTTGGCTGTGGCCTGCAAACCAAGCAGGATGACGCATCTGCGGCAGTATCGCAAGATTGACAAGGCATCTCGGCCGCCGGTACGATCCGTCAAGCGGGTTTCCAAGTAGCGGAGGCCGTGCTTTCGGGCGATTAGCTCAGTCGGTTAGAGCGCCACGTTTACACCGTGGATGTCGGGGGTTCGAGTCCCTCATCGCCCACTATACTGCAAGTGCATCGTGATTTCACCGAACATGATTGACAACTTTCGGCTGCTTCCAACCTCGTGTACGATCGTCATGGCCAGGGCCGCCTGCACGTTGTGCGTCTGGCTCGCCGCGGCTCTGCTTGGCGCCGCCTCGCCACGCCCGAATGTGGTGATCTTTTTGGCCGACGATGCCGGCTGGGGCGACTACAGCCAATCGGGCAACCGCCAGGTCGCGACGCCGAACATCGACTCGCTGGCCCGCGACGGAGTGTCGCTCGATCGCTTCTACGTTTGCCCCTTGTGTTCGCCGACGCGGGCCGAGTTTCTCACCGGCCGGTATTATCCGCGCGGCGGCGTGCGGGGCGTCTCGACCGGCCAGGAACGGCTCGATCTGAGCGAGAAGACCGTGGCCGAGGCGTTCCAGGCGGCCGGTTATGCCACCGGGGCGTTCGGCAAGTGGCACAACGGCAGCCAGTGGCCCTATCACCCGCGGGCGCGCGGCTTCGATGATTACTTCGGTTATACCGCGGGCCATTGGGGCGAGTATTTCAACGCGCCGCTGGAAGATAACGGCCGCATGGTCCGCACCCAGGGTTACATCGTCGATGTCTGCACCGACCGGGCACTGCGATTCATCGAACAGCACCAGGACCGGCCGTTCTTCTGCTACGTTCCCTTCACCACGCCGCACACGCCTTGGGCGGCCCCCGAAAAAGACTGGCTGCGGTTCAAGGACAAGCCGATTGCCCAGCGGGCCACCGACGCCAACAAGGAATCGCTCGACGAAACCCGCTGCGCCCTGGCCATGATCGAGAACCAAGACCGCAACGTCGGCCGCGTGCTGTCGAAGCTCGACGACCTAAAACTGCGGCAAAACACGATCGTGGTGTACTTCTCCGACAACGGCCCGAACGCGATGCGCTGGACCGGCGGCATGAAGGGCAAGAAGGGCGACACCGACGAGGGGGGCGTGCGCAGCGTCTGCTATCTTCGCTGGCCCGAGCGTCTGCCCGCCGGCCACACCGTCAGGCAGATTGCCGGCGCGATCGATCTGCTGCCAACCCTGACCTCGCTGGCCGGCGTGCCGCGCGTGGGCGACAAACCGCTCGATGGCCGCGATCTCAGCCCGCTGCTCTTGAAGCAAGAGACCGATTGGCCCGAACGCATGATCTTCTCCACTTGGGGCGGACGGACCAGCGTGCGGACCGGGCGGCACCGGCTCGACCACCAGGGACGGCTGTTCGACATGCTCGCCGATCCCGGCCAGATAACGGCGATCGACGATCGCGAGCCGGAAACTGCCTCGCGGTTGGCGGCAGCGGTGGCAGCCTGGCGGCAGGAAATGTTCGGCGGCGCGGGGCAAGCGGCGGCCGGTCCGCGGGGCAAAGCACCGTCGAAGGCGGCTGCCGCCAGCGCCGTCGATCCGCGTCCCTTTCCGGTCGGCTACCGCGAGTTTCCCATCGCAATGCTGCCGGCCCGCGACGGCGAACCGCGCGGCGGCGTGCGGCGCAGCAGTGGTGCTCCGAACTGCTCGTATTTCGTGCATTGGACCGCGAAAGACGACAGCATGGTCTGGCTGATCGACGTCCACACCACGGGCCGCTATGAAGCCGTCATCGACTACACTTGTGCGGAGGCGGACGCCGGTTCGCTGGTCGAGCTGAGTTTTGGCGGCAGCCGGCTGACGGGCAAAGTCGTTCCGGCCTGGGACCCGCCGCTGAACACGAACCAGGACACGCTGCCTCGCACGCACGGCGAATCCCAGATGAAAGAGTTCCGCCCCTTGCGGCTGGGCGAGATTCACTTGGAAAAAGGCACGGCGCCGCTTACCTTGCGGGCGTTGGAGATTCCCGGCAAATCGGTGATGGACGTCCGCCGCATCACGCTCAGGCTGCTTGAATAGCCATTTGATCGAAATCTAGTCAGCAAAGTTAGCCGATCTGCTCTGCTGCGAAGCGAACTTTGGGACGCTACCCCCGCTCGTTGATCTTGTCAATGTTTGCCGGCCGCGCGTACACTGCGGACGGACCTATTCCGCAAGGAGGCAATTGACATGAGAAAACGTCTCGTTGGCTCGTTCGTCGCGGTTGCCTGGCTTTCGGTTGCTTGGGCCTGGGCCGCCGAGCCGGTATCGAACGACCAGGCAACGGTTGATGCGGAAGTTCCGGCCGAGTGGCGCGGTCGGGCGTTGCTCACCAAGCCGCCTGACATCGTATTGCGAAAGCTGCCCGATGCACAGGCACCCGTCGCCGCCGTATTGCCCGCCGGCATTTGGCTCTACGTGCAGCGGGTCGAGGGTGATTGGTTTTCCGTCAGATACGGCTGGTTACGGGCCGCCGACGTGGTGCGCGACGACGAGGCGATTGACTATTTCAAGCGACAACTCGCAACCGCCGAAACGGCATTTGCCCATCTCTGCCGGTCGCGTGCATGGCTCCTCAAACAAGTTCTCGACAAGGCCCAGGCCGACATCGGTGAGGCAGCCCGACTTGACCCGCAAAATGCCCGGATCTTTCTTGCTCGTGCGAGAATCGCGCACGCCGAACAGCGCTATGACGATGAATTGGCGGCCTACGACCGCCGGTTGGCCCACTCGTCGGTTCCTACATCGGATCATGGGCTTTCTCCGGCACGGCTGAGTATCGTCGCGCGAACATGCGCGCCGAGGTAGAATCCCAACTTGTCCAGTTGATCCAGGCAGGGACGAATGGCGGTAATCAGTCCAGATTGCTTTGCTTGCACGAGGACGCCCAGCGTGCCGGTAAGACGTATCCCCAGAGTCTGCGCGTAGGCTCGCGCCGCGGCATCGTCGAGAACCAGCAAGGGATCGGTCTTGGCAAGCGCAAGTGCGATGGTCTCGCGTTCCCCGAAATCCAATCCTCCCGTAACCCGCAGCAAATCGAGCGGGGCAACGGCTTCCACGCCGACCCATGCCAGCGCGTTCAGTGAAGGAACGTCAAATCCTTTCAATTCGCCCTGGCGCAGCTCGTCGACGACCGCCTGCGGCACGAACACCTGCTGATATAACTGCGGAAGGAAATCGAGACAGCCAAGCTGGTGCAGATAGAGCAGCGGAGTCGTATTCGAAATGACATCAGGCATTTCTTATTTCGCCCAGTAGTTCCTCCTCGCTCTGCTGAAAAGTAGCGACGCCGTAGGCGCCCAGTCGCGAAAGAAACTGAACCCGTGAAACGCCGGCCAGTCGCGCCGCAGCCCCAGATGACAGTTTCTTCAGCTCGAACAGTTTAACGGCCGCGAGCATTCGCAACTCGGCACCGGCTTGCTCCGGGGATTCCGCCAAAGCAGCGACCGCATCGTCAGGAATTGTGAGTGTGAGTTCGTGCATGCCTAGCTCCTTGATGGTCGATCATTCCGCAGCAATCGGACCCGGTTGCCGAGCCGCGCACCTTGAATTCTACTCCAGCCCGCGAGCGAAACCAAACTCAATGCGCCGCTACGATCCGTGGATTATGAGGCAATTGCCAAGCCCGCCACCGTTTGCGTCTGGCTGACGCGCGGCAAAGGAGAATCAACGCGAGGGTGTGCCCGCGGCGCTGCTGGCGTGAGGAACGGACGACGAGCAACCGGGCACAGGGCCCGGACGTGGCGGCGTTGCGCATCCCGCGACGAAAAACCCCTTCGTCGCCGCGCAACTTTTCAGCGGGAAATTCGAAGATGGCCAACTCGCGCAATTTGCGGTGACCTTGTGCGCAGTTGGCCATCTCGACACCTATTGTGGTCGGTCAGTCCGACCAGATTCGCTCAAGTTGCAAGACAAAACCCGGCAGCACGGGACCGCCGCTGATCGTCCGCGGCGCTTTGAGCGTCTGCGGTTTCTTGCCGGGACGATAAACCTCGACGCGGCGAGCCATTGGATCGATGAGCCACCCCAGCCGTACGCCAAGCTCGACGTACTCGTGCATCTTGGCGCGCAACGGCCTGAGTGAATCGCTCTCGGACCTGATCTCGACCACAAAGTCGGGTGCCAAGGGGGGAAATTTTTTTCGTTGAGCGCGGGTCAGGGCGCGCCACCGATCGCGCGCGACCCAGGCAGCGTCCGGCGAACGCAGGGGACCGCCGGGCAAGCGAAAGCCGGTCGATGAATCGAAGACCTCGCCTTGACGCACGCGCTCGTTCCAGGCAACAAGCTGATAGTTGAGGCCGGAATTGGATCGTCCCGTCTCACCGCCGGAGGGAGGCATGACGATCAGATCTCCGCTGCCTGTGCGCTCGATCCGCAAATCGCGATTGCGCTGGCAGAACTCAAAGAACTCGTCCTCGCTGAAGCGGTTAATCGCCGGTCCGAAGTGGAGCACCAGCGGTGAGCCGATCGAATCGGTAGTGACGGTGGCCATAGTTGTCGTTCCCGCGCTCTTTGCATTAACGATAACCGCATCGGGACCCGACTGGAAGCCGGCTGGCATCCGCCGAACGACTAAAAAACCGATGCGCCAAGCCGCCGGAGCGCCGGACACAAGGCCCCGACGTGACAGATGTCGCGGGCGGCGCACCAAGACCGGGCAGGCGAGACGCCTACACCACAAGCCCGCTCCGCTCACGCTCGTCCCCGTGGCCGGCACGAACGACCGGCTGACGCGCCGCCCGCCGCCAACGACTCTTCTCCGCCTCTGGAACATGGTGCGCGCCATCCGTTCCGCAGAGCGAGACCATTTTGGTGGTTACCTCCGCGAAGTATACGGAAATGAGGTGAAGGCCAAGCGATTGCTGAAGCGTAAGCGATTTGGCGAAGCCCAACGAGACGTCGAAATCGCCCCCTCGGAGTGCTTGAGGCTGGCGAATTCGTTGCTGACCAAAGGCAAAGCGGCGAGAGGCCAACCGACCAACAATCCAACGTTTCTGGAGATTGTCGCCTTCAGCCGGCAGGTGCTCAGCTTCGTTCACGCGGTGCTCGACATCGCAGCAGGTTTCAGCGTACAAGTCTTTGCTTCGATGCTGGCGCCCGATGCGCCGAGGCCAGAATCCGGCAGGCTCCGCAAGGATTACGTCTACCTGTTTGAGCGATACTTCTACTACCTTGAAACGCTTCCGCCCCGCGAGCGTGGAATTGTCGTCTTTGACGAGCTGGAGAAATCCCAGTCGCACCGCCTGCTGGAACAGATGGCCGCCTACTTTCTCGGCAGTCCGACCGGCCAGTATCGCAGTTCGCGGATCGTTCCCGAGCCCTTCTTCGTGCATTCCGACCTGACGACGGGCGTGTTCTTGGCAGACTTGACCGCGTACATTCTCGGCTGGGGCTGGCGGACGAGCCGCATGCCGCAGGCTGTTCGCGAGGAGCTGCGCGCCTACGCGGCGAAACTGCACGACATGCAGTTTCACGGGCAAAAGCCAAAAACCGACCAGAGTGGCTATTGGCAGTTGCACGGCATCACCTATCTCGACGATCTTCGCGGCCAATGGGAGCGAGGTGATGAGCCGTAAAAAAACGAAGGCAGTGGCCAGCCCTTGCGAGCCAACCAAAGCCTCCACTCAAATTATAGCCGATTTGCCATGTTAGTCAAAACCAACTCGCCGCTCGCGAGGTCAGCCTCGCAAGTCACGCGCTTGAGCGACGCGAGCTCGGTCGGGGCGTGGGGCTCGCGGCCGGTCGCCCTTTAGCTCGTCACGCGTCGGCGAATCGCTGCGGCAGGCGAGCATCGCGCCCACGTACCACAGGAATACGTGTGTGTCGAGAAGCAGCCTCGTTGGCCCCAAATAACTTGACGACCTCATCGGGCAACGGGCGATCGAGGTCGTCCGGAACGGTGAAGCCGCCCGCGGCACGGCCAAACGCGGGGGGCACATCGCGGGCCGGGAAATGGGCTGGATTTCAGCGATCGCAATGTCGCCGCGAACAACCAGTATCGGCTCGCCGGCCTCGATGCGATGGAGGAACGCCAGCGGATCGTGCTCGATTTCCTGAACGCTGATTTGAGTCGTACATGGCGGGCGAACGTCGCATCGCGATTGACAAGCCGTTGCATGCCCATCGGCGCGGCGTTACGATAGCGTTCCAAACGAGGTTACATTTCCATGCCCGCTTCACGAGGAGGCTCGCCATGTCGTTCAGGCTTTTTGTCGTCGCGTGCCCGGTCGTCGCTTTCGCCCTTGTCGCGGCGCCGGCCTTTGGCGACAAGCCGGTGACCCTCGTCAAGGTTCGGCTACAGGGCGGCCGAAGCGTGGTGGGCGAGTTGATCGAGCAATCGCCCGCGCGCCTTAAGTTGCGCGAACTGAAAAGCGGCAAGGAAACCAGCTTCGCACAGGACGAGTTGCTGAAGGTCGACCGCGATCTTGCCGACGGCGACGCCATCGCCTCGGCGGGCCTGCCCGCCTTCGTGGCCTGGAAGTTGTCGCGCGAGCAAGTCGGCTCAGCTTCGGGCAAAATCGCCGACGTGAAGCCGACGGCGATTTACTTGACTATCGGCACGAAAGCCGGCGCTGAAAAAGGGCAGAAGCTCACCGTCTACCGCGACGAGGGCGAGGTCAAGGATCCTGACTCCGGCGAGGTGCTCGAACGCCAACGCGCAAAGATCGCCCAGCTCGAAATCACCGAGGCCAGAGAAAAGTTCAGCAAGGCGAAGCTGCTCGGCAACCTGGAAGTCCAACTTCGCATCGGCGACGAGGTCGAGACAGACCAGAACGGCACGGCCATCGCCGTTCTGCCGCCGGTCGATCAAGACGGCAACCGCACCACCGGCGGCGAGAAGCTCGCCGAGGAGCTGACCACGGCGCTGGTGAATCGGGGCGTCAAAGTGGTCGAGCGGACGCTCTTGGACAAAGCGCTGGCCGAGTTGGAATTGCAGCAGGAAGCCGCATTCGACGAGGCAAGCGCGCGAAACCTCGGCAAGCAGCTTGGAGCGCGTGCGATCATGACCGGCCGCGCCGTGCAAACCGGCCGCGTGCTCGACGTCCACGTTCGGCTGATCAAGGTCGACACCGGCGAGGTCGTCCTCGCCGCTTCGCAGAAAAAGAACGGCAGCCTTGGCGACGTCGTCGGCGATGCGGGCGCAAAGGGCCCGAAACCGTCGTCCGGCGGCGACCTGTTAAGCCGTATTGACCTTGCCGTGCATGCTCACTCGGGCAACGTAAAAGCATCAGGTAAATCGGTGATCGTTGGCCCTCAATCCGCGCTATCGATTCCACCATTCTCTTCGAGCGGCGATTACGAGCTTGAAATCGGTTTTGTAAGGACGGGCGGGTCCGACGCCTTAGTCGGCGCATTGCCGATAGGGAACGGCCACTTCAACTTTGGCTTGAGCTCCGAGTATGGCAGGCAGCATAACCTGATGAGCGCGGCCCACCAGCCCGGTAGCCTACAAAATGGCAGGCACTATACCCTCCGTCTTCGCGTCAAACACAAGGGCGGTAGCGGAGACGTGGAAATGTTCCTCGATGGCGAGAGCATCGTGAAGACCCAGTTTGCCATTTCCCCCGCCGACCGCGAGTGGGCCGGCATTCAGCCCGGCTGGATTCCGGCGATCAAGTCGCAGAATGCGACGTACGAAATCCAGTCGATCACCCTCAAGCGGTTGTAACAGGCCACTTTGTCCCGTCGTGAGGAGGAGCGTGCATGTTCTACGAGCCGGTGCCAAGCGAGCGCTATTTCGAGCGCGATCGGAAGTACGCCGAGATCAACTGGACATATTTCCCGGGAATCGTCGATGCATTCGAGCGGCGGATACGAGGCTGGTACATTGAGCCAATCGAGATATTGCTTGAGCGCGGGGTGAATCGACACGTTCGCCGGGTTGTTTGCTGCTTGGCGAATCGCCACGACGGCGGGCACTACTCGTTTGCCGTTATGGCAATGACGTGCCTGCTGATTGATACGCTCAGTCAATTTCAACGCGGACTCCTAAAGGCGACGACAAGCGCTTTCAAAGCATTCGTCATCCACGATCTACCGAGCTACAACGTCACGATATCGCCCGCGATCGACGACTACGGTCGGGGAGCCGGAGATCCCAAACAGTTGTCGAATATCGCTGACGTGCTCTATACCGGCTTCCGCTGTGGCATTCTGCATCAGGCTCACGCACCCCTGTACTGCGGAATTCGTCCTGGGAATGTTCCGCCAATCATCGAGCCAACGGACCATGCGAAGTATGCGGCAGGGGCGACCAAATCGACCGTAGGCGGCGACTGCGCGGTAGTCGTTATCTATCCAGAGCACTTGTTCGATGAAGTGATGAGCTTTTTCGCAAAGTACCTCAGCAAGCTCAAGGACAGCGACTCGAAAAACAACCAGCTCAGGGACGACTTCAAGAAGAAATTCGCGGACAGCTTTGGTATTGATATATCAGGGGCATCCTGACCATACGGATCAGCCGCGAGGGACGTGCGGAGCCACGGCGAATCACTTCGGTCGGTACTGGCCGAACATCCGCCCCAGCCGAGCCTAGCGGCTTGTTTGGGGCGTTTTCGTTTGGCGATGGGCGGCGGTTGCCCGATTGCAAAGACGGCGACGGCCCATTATAAGGATGGGTTGCATATTCGCGTTCGCAACGAAGGTCGAAAATGAGCGCCTTCTACTATCAAGAGGCGGGAATCGTGAAGGGGCCGATAACGGCCAAGGAACTCAGGCGTAGGCTGGCCTGTGGCAGTTTGGCAAGCGGCACGCTTATCCGACCATACCGAAGTAATGGTTGGTGCCCAGCGAGCGACATCAGCGGGCTGACGCCAACACCTGTAAGGGTCAATGCCGTTCAGACCGTTCCAGATATCGCTGGTCGATCCGATGTCAGTCAGGCGCGCCAACGGCAGCCAGCAGAGCGCGTTCAAATTCGCGCGGCACGGAGGCGGGAGTCGAAGCGGTCCGCGATAGCGAACGTCTTGCAATGGCTCTGTAACCCTGTCAACGCGTGCTTTGCAGCGATGATGGTGCTTGGCCCTGTCGTTCTTTTCGTCGGTTGGATGAATTATGAACCGCCGAAGGCCGACTCGCCGCGCGTTGTCGCTCCAGTAGCGGCGCCGGCAACGGCACCAAATCCTGTCCCTCCCGCCCCTGTTCAACCGCCGAGTAACTACGCTGCCGAGCAATCAGTTGACCGCAACGGGACTCTCGACCGCGTAGCAGCAATGGTCAACATCGAGGAAGCCGTAAGAAAGCGGCTTGTGGCTCTGGCGTGCCGACCACCCGCTAGGTTTCCGCGGCTCGACGTGGAATTCACGTCGATGGGCGACGGCACCTATTATATTTCAGCGTCCCCCGTCGATTGCCAGAATCGTTTCGGGGCCACGGTACAGATGGGATACGGGGCGACCGTTGACGCGGCTGGCAACGTCCAAGCCCTCGTAATGCAAGACGCTTTGGGGAACTATGAAATTAGCGACGGCAAAAACGTCATCCGCGATAGGTTACCATACCCAGAAGATTTTGCAGAAGATTTCGGAAAACAGTGATAGCGATAGTCACTTGTTGCGGCCTTGCGTCAATACTTGCCCCAAAAGGGCGTCCCAGACGTTGAAGTTTAGGCTCAAACAGTGGAGGCTGTAAAAATGGCAGACTGGTTTTATCAGGTTATGGGAACGGAGATAGGCCCAGTGTCGTCGTCCGAACTAAAAGAGAAGGCGGCAGACGGCACCATTACCCGTGAGACGTTTATTCGCGGGGGGTGCGACGGCGATTGGATCAGTGCCGAAAAGACGAGTTTGTCCTTTGGCGGTCGAGCGGAGCCGGTTATCGACACGAGCAAGTCGAAGATGCCTCGCGTAAATGCCGCTCAAACGCAAGATTCGCCAGAAAAGGCTGGCAAGCCCAAGGGCAAAATGCTCGCGATGGCCGGACTAGGAATTGCGGCTTGCGTTCTCGTTGCACTTGCGGCGATGTTCGTGCGGAGTGCGCCGGAAAAGCCTACTAAACCGTCTAAACCCCCACAACCGGACCCGAAAGCACTTTTCGAGCAGTTCCTTGGTGACCGAGCACCAAACGTTGAAGGCCAGCGATTCACGCACTCCCGCCGTGAAACGCAGGTTAATGGGCGGCGACACCAGGAAATTAAAGAGCTAGTCGTCGGCAAATTTCGCTACGACGTTCGTAAGACCGATTCGCTGGTGTCACCGTTTGTTGGGGAAGTCCAAACATTCGTAGAAGAAATCCACAGCAGTTACGACGAGGGGAGACCGATAGCTAACGCTACCTGGGTCGGCTTCAACGGCAACATGACGCTGACTTACGGTTTTCAGGATGGAAGGTGGACGCTCACTAACGCATCGTGCAAGGGGAAGGTCGGCGACCTGGATGAGGGCGTCTCGTTCAAGGCGAAAGACTGGGCGAAGATGATTGGAATGGATCTTTGAGCACTGGTGACGGAGGGGAATTGAGGGGAAGCACCATCGGCACCGGCAAACAAAAAGCCCGGTTAAGGCGGCCCTTAACCGCGCATTGATTGGAGACAGGGCAGTGAAAGCCCGTCTAGGCCATAGGGTAGCGGAGCGGCGGGAGAATGCAATCGCTCGTTTGGCGAATTTGACGCGAAAGCATCATGGGCCGCGAAGGCGAACAAGCACTTGCTAGTAGAGCCTTGCAGGCGGGGCACGGGACGTCTAGCAACGACGGCGAGGTCGAGGGTGCAGCGCCCCGCTAGCGCGGGCCACGAAAGAACGCGCGTGACGTAAAAGTTGGAGGGAGACCGAATGCTGTACGCCTCTGCCGAGTGGTCCCCTGTGGCCTCGGCGTCCTTAGCCGTCACAGTCATTGGCGTGGCGACCGCGGTGGCGATCTATGTCGGCACAGAGCGGCGAGCCCATCAGAGGTTTGTATCAGCAATCCTTGCCGACGTGTTGCGGGACGTCAGGCGATTACAAACAACCATAGCGAGTTTGATGCGCGCATACGAGATACATGCACCCGGCGCGTTCCTACCACCAAACTACGCCGAGGATTTGGCAAAGGAGTCCCTGGTAGCGAGAGAAATGTTGTTCGACAAATTGCTCGGCGATGTTGCAGCAGCGAGAGGGGGGCTAGGTGCGAACGCACTGTTACTAAAGCTTGTGCTGCGTGATAGGCTCGGCAGGACCCACCGCGAAGCGATGCAGCTTATAGAGTCACTCATAGAGATTGAAGCGGTTGGGTATCGCGAGGCGCTGACCGAGGCTAGAATAAGGGCGTTTAATCTCGATGTCGAGACGAGAATCAAAAGGTTGGTTGAGAGCGTCGAGACGGACTACACGGCGCTGATGGATTACTCGCCGCTGGCGAACCTACCCGAGACCGAAGAAGTATACGTTAAGTAACCCCATAGCGCATCGTCTGCATTGCGTACCTTGTCGCGGCTGCGGCTTGCGACAAGTGGAAGGCGCTAATGAATTAGTCGCGGCCGGAAATCGAGAGAGCGATAAGGTCTTTACAACGCGCGATCGTCGCCGACGCTCGGGTCTCCGGGTACAAGAACGGATAGGTGCCTCTTGATCGACAATGATGCGTGTGATTACAACGACCTCGATCCGTCAGTTGGCGAGGGGGTCCGCGGCGAGATGACCGGCCGAAAGCACGCCCTTGACCTGCACCGGTGGTTTGCTCGTCGCCCGCTCACCTTGACGCGGGTCGCGGCGTACTTGGCACTCACCGGGGGAGTTGATTCAGGTTCTGACATCGTGAAGGCCCTTGCGGCCCCAACTCCGGACGCCGCCACCCTACGAGCGGCACGCGAACGGATTCGCGAGGCGCTGGGAGTGGCCTGTTCCGACGACGACGCGGCGCACGATTGCGACGACTTCCGCGCGAACGTTCTGGATCCCTTTGCTGGAGGCGGGAGCGTCCCTCTTGAGGCGCTTCGTCTCGGATGCTCAGCGACGGCCGGTGAACTCAACCCGCTGGCGGCAGCTATTCTGCGCGCAACGTTGAGCTTTCCCGTGCGGTTGGCCCCAAAGCAATCGGCAGAACGTCGGCCCTCTGGCGAGCATCGCTGGGAGGGCCTCCTGCCTGAGTTTGAGCGGTGGTTTACCGAATTACAGACCGATGTTGCCAATCGGTGGTCGAAGCTTTACGCGCGCGAAGACGCGACCGTGTATCGGCTTTGGGTCCGGCGAGCGAAGTGCCCGAATGAACAATGCGGTTGCAATGTTCCCTTGAGACTGCAGGTCGATCTCGATGCTTGTAAACTTGCCGCTGTGTTCCATTGTGCCGACGGTCAGACAGCGTTCGCTTTGACCGAAGTCTCAGAAGGGGCGGCCGAAGGTCGCGGCTCCGTGTGCCCATTCTGTGGCACTGCAATGTCGACTCACGAGCTTCGTTCGCAAAACGGTCTGACTGCTCCGCCCATACTCGCAGCCGTCGCACGCCGTTCCGACGCGAGACTCTCGTGGTCCACCGCAACATCCGAGGAATCATGGGACCTTGCGAGCGGCCAGCGCGACCGGCTGGCCGAGTTGATGCGAGGAATAGCCGGACGCGCGCTGGAGCATCCTGTGCGGCGCGGCTCGGTATCCGCGCTGAACGAGCCGGAAGCGACGACGTTCGCAGACCTGTTTTCCCCTCGGCAACTCCTCGCAAATCTCGAGCTATCTGACGCAATAGCGACCATCAAGGCTCGCATGGCTCGGGAGGGCCTCGCCAAGGAACACGTGGGGGCATTAACCACCTATTTTGCGTTCAGCCTGGGTTATGTCGCGCAGCGTAATTGCGTCCTCACTTCGTGGAACAGCCAACGTCAAACCCCCATTGATGCTCTCGCTAACATGGGGTTCCGATTCCGCCGGGAATTCATCGAGGCGGCGCCAATGCCGCTTCTAGAGCGTTGGTTTCAGGTGACGAGGCAGTCGCTGGAGGAACTGACATGTCTTCCCCTAGCGGCAACCGTCCTGGAAACAAACGCAGAAACGCTGCCCCTGTCCGACAATACCTTCGACGCGGTCGTCACCGATCCGCCGTACTTCGATAACATTCCCTATTTCCAGCTATCGTGCTTCTACTGGGCGTGGGAGTCGCGGTTCGCCTCCGGCCGAGCCGAGCATGCGTTCGTTCAACCCGATCGCGACCTGGACGAGCTCGTCGTGGTCGACAAAGATGCCTTCGTCGAACGATATGAAACCGGATTGGGGAACTGCTTTGCCCAATGCTTCCGCGTTCTCAAGCCTGGACGTTTGCTCTGCCTGATTCTAACATCGACCAGCCGCCCCCATTTCCACTCGTTTGTGGGACTTTCCGAAGCGGCAGGGTTTGAGATCGTCAGCGTCAAGCGAGTGCCGCTGGACGGGGCGCAAGCTGGAACGTTCCTGGTCTACCTGCGAAAACCCAGCAGCCCGTCAGAGCATCTTGGATTAGCGACAGATGCGGACGTTGCGCTTGAGCGGCTTGATTCGGGCGAGGCGGTCAACTATGAGGCCCTTGCGCAATTGTTGTCGGAACAACTTGAGCCCGACGACGTTGAGGAAATACTGCCGCGTGGCTCAAAAGGACCACAGATCGAGCGTTTGCAGGAGGCCCTTGCCGTGAACGACCCGCGTGAACTTTTGGAGCGGAACCTCGGCAGGCAAACCCTCCGGCGCATCGCTCGCGAGAAGGGACTTCTAGCGGCGGACGCAAAGCAGAGCAATCCCGTCGACGCGCTCCTATTGCATTTCGGCTTCCGCGTTCCGAGTCCAGGTGCCCGCGACGGCGTCCGGCAGGCTATCGATAGAATTCGGCACAACGCCTCGCGGCTGCGGCAGAGCCGTGAGATACATGAGATCAACGGGCTGGCCAGCGAGGCGACGAACATGGTAGAGGCGATGATCAAGCGCGGTGTCTATGCGTGGGCACGTATTGCCTTTGGCCAGGGCGCCGACGAATCGTTGAAGCGACTGCTCGCGACGCGCGGGAAGCCATCGGCCGATCTACGACGGCTTTCCTTCGGCGACTACCTGACGTTGTTTGAGGAGCTCCCAGATTGCATCTGTCAAAGTGCCTTCGCAAACCGCGTCAAGCAAAAGTTTGGCCGCGCACACATTTATCTCCCTAAAAAGCCGAAGAATAACAGTTTGAGCGATCGCATTCGCAAAGTCGTCAGCGTTCGCAACAAGGTAGCGCACGCGACGGCCGATCTATCCGATATGCGCGACGAGCTAGTCACGACGCTGGAGATGGCCGCACTGCTGCTCGATGAGTTGGCAACCGAGCACGCAATTCCACGTGTGGGAGTCGCATCGAAAGAGATTCACGACATGTGGGGCCGCACCGTATACGAAATCCGGCTGGACAACGGTGCCGCCTTTGAGGCGGTTTTCAGTTCGAAGCTGCAACTTGGGCAGTCTTACTTCTTTTTTGGAAGCGTGGCGAATCCGATCCCGGTGGACCCGATTCTCATCTCGATCGAAGACGTTGGTGACATTCCGTGAGGTTGCCCGCGTTCACCTCTCGCAACTCGAAGAACGTTACCGCTTCTTTTTTTGGGTTGGAGCACGCCGGCGTTCGCCACCTTCTCGTGCTTCATGTCTTGTCTATGCACAGACACTTCCGGCCAAGCAAATTTACCCAAAGCGGGCGGGGCGACAATGTCCGACCGGCTCACGAGCGACCACCGAAGTGTCGTGACGCCACCTCGTCGATGTCGGTCCAATGGTCACCTACTTGGCCGGTCGCAGTCCCTGTCACCTCGGAGCCGCAGCAATTTCCGTCGGCGGTCGGACCGATAAGGTACCGATGGAGGTTGCATTCTGGTTCGTTCGGTTTTCGCTTGTCCTCGAAGCGTACCCATTCGATTGCGACTTGCGAACCGCATTTGGCAAACGCCCCATACACCTCGCCAAGGTCCACGCCGCTGGCGGCAACGTAGATGGTTTGTGGATGGCGTTCGACATGCGGTAGGAGCAAGCCGGCATCAGCCTTTTCGAGCTCGCAAACTCTATCCGACCCGATGTAGTCGCGTACCAGAGCGAAGTTCTCGGGATCAACGTTAAACAGCTTATGGTTCATCATTTTTTCTCCAATGGGGTTGTGCCAGATCACGGCAATCGCACGTTTAGGGCGGCCCACCACCGCGACGCGTCGATGGCGGCGAAAGCGGGCCAAGTGATCGCGACGAAAGGGCCGCGCGGCACCATATAACCTATCTTCCGCAGGTCGCGCCGGGGATTTCGGCGGGGTTTCCGCGGTCGAGCGGGCCACTTCGCGCGGCCGCGAGCCCAGGCGATCCCGGCTGAGTCGGCAACCGTTCGCCGAACACCCGCTCGCT
>Ga0307372_10001906_pt1 | contig 35409 bp, 34 predicted proteins | sample OX1MG_FD_202533 | JGI IMG/M metagenome (GOLD analysis project Ga0307372, IMG submission 202533) | Soil microbial communities from Risofladan, Vaasa, Finland - OX-1 | ecosystem: Environmental > Terrestrial > Soil > Coastal area > Acid sulfate soil | place: Finland: Risofladan, Vaasa | collected...
CCCTCTACACCAAGGCGGAGCCCCAGTGCTGCAACCGAGTTGAAGCGGGTCCGCGACCCTACACCCGTTGCCTCGCCTCGGGTGCGGTCGTTGGCACGACTCAGACGGTCAGGGTGCGAAGCAATTGGGCAACGTCGTGGCCCCTAGCCCGAACTGTAGAACGTTAGCATTCTTGTCACGGGGGAGCATTTACGTTTCGGATACGGAGACCGACGAAGAAATAGAAGAGCAATTCGCCGGACCGCGACAGACGCCCCCGCGACGCCTGAAGGTCTGGGGGACTAGTGGAACTGATTATCCGCGCACTCCCTAGGCGCGAGCAGGATGAGACAGAAGAGATTGAACCGGAGGAGCCGCCCCCGCGGGTGTTGGATGGTGCACCTTCGGAGGATTTCAGCGCAGCGCTGACTGGGGGGTCACCCATCGTCGATGACCGGTTTCGCGGAGAAGGGTCCAATTCGTGACCGAGTAGCCCGGGTGGCGCTCAGGGCGGCCACCACCCATCCCAATCAGAACGCTACCCACAAGCTTTGGATGACGTACAGGTACGGATTGACATGCCAGCGGGCGCCGACACAGGTGCGGCTGGTGGGCTGACCTGACACCCGGCGCGCCGGCGAGCGTCCCACGTTCGGAACGGACGTCCGGGAGGCCCCAATCTCCACCTCCGCCGGAAGGGCCCAGTCACGCCTTGGGCGCCCGCCCAGCGCCGGCACCCCCCTCGACCGCTACTAGGAGATCCTGCGGCGGTAAGAAAACATGGCGAAGATGTAAGCCACGATGAGGATTCCGACGCACCAGACAAGTGCGATCCAGATTTCGGAGCCGACCGGCTGCTGCGTGAGTAGGTGGCGGATAGCGTTGACGATGGAGGTCACTGGCTGGTACTCGGCGAAGGCGCGCACCGGGCCGGGCATGGTGTCGGTGGGCACGAATGCCGAACTGATGAACGGCAGGAAGATGAGCGGGTAGGCGAACGCGCTCGCGCCGTCCATCGACTTCGCCGAGAGACCGGGGATTACGGCCATCCACGTCAACGCCAGGGTGAACAGGATCAGGATGCCGGCGACCGCGAGCCACGCTAGCAATCCTGCTCCCGAGCGGAAGCCCATGAGGAGGGCGACCAGCACGACGACCAGGAGCGAGACCAGATTGGCGACCAGCGAGGTCAGCACGTGCGCCCAAAGCACGGAGGGCCGCGCGATCGGCATGGACTGGAATCGCTCGAAAATGCCACTCTGCATATCCATGAAGAGCCGAAGAGCGGTGTAGGAGATTCCCGAAGCAATCGTGATGATCAGAATGCCGGGCAGCAGATAGTTCACATACGAACCCGCCCCCGATTTGATCGCGCCACCGAACACGTAGACGAACAGCAGCATGAAGGCGATCGGCATGATCGTGGTCGTGATGATGGTGTCCGGGCTGCGCGTGATGTGGCGCAGAGATCGTCCCAGCAGCACGGCTGTGTCGCCAACGAGATGCGTGGTCATTCTCGTTCCTTAATCGTCCGTGCCGACGCTGCGCCGGTTGCCAGCGCCGCCGTCTTTGCCTTGGACGCCGATGATGGCGAGGAAGACGTCCTCAAGGGTCGGCTGCTTCTCGACGTATTCGACCTTGGCGGGCGGGAGCAGCCGTTTGAGCTCGTCGAGGGTGCCGTTCGCGATGATGCGACCCTCGTGGAGGATCGCGATCCGGTCGGCGAGTTGTTCGGCCTCGTCCAGGTACTGGGTCGTGAGCAGCACCGTCGTGCCGTGCTCGGCAAGTTCCTTGACGGTCTGCCACACCTCGATGCGGGCCTGGGGGTCGAGGCCGGCAGTCGGCTCGTCGAGGAAGATGACCTGGGGATTCCCGATGAGGCTCATCGCGATGTCGAGGCGGCGGCGCATGCCCCCCGAATACGTCGACACCCGCCGCGCGGCCGCGTCAATCAGCGAGAAACGAGTGAGCAGGTCATCCGCGATTGGGCCCGGGTCCTTGAGGTGCCGCAAGCGGGCGACGAGCACGAGGTTCTCCCGCCCGGTGAGGATCTCGTCGACGGCCGCGAACTGTCCGGTGAGGCTGATGGACGCCCGAATGTCCGCAGCCTTCGTGGCGACATCGAAGCCGTTGACGCTGGCAGTCCCCGCGTCGGCCTTGAGCAGCGTGGACAGGATTTTCACGACCGTGGTCTTGCCGGCCCCGTTCGGACCCAGCAGCGCCAGGATCGAGCCCTCAACCGCCTGCAGATTCACCTTGTCGAGCACCAGATGGTTGCCGAACGACTTGCACAGGTCCCTGGCCACGATCCCCGGCGCGCTGGCCTGACCCGTCATCGAGCTCTTGACTCTCGATGGGGAGCCGGAGCCTCAGGGAGCTCGCCGGCGGCTAGCAGCTTCTGCCGCCGCTCCTTCCACTCCTGCTCCAGCACGGGAATCCGCTCCACCAGGAAATCGGCTAGCGCCGCCCATTCCAGCAAGATCGCTCGCCGTTCAGGCGGGGCGTCCCCAAGGTGGCGAAGACCCTCTCGGGCCAGCTCGCCCTGCTCCTGGTACTCGGAGAGGTCGAAGCCCAGTGCCCGGGGCGAAGACAGGTCGACGCACACCCGGTCCATCCGCTCGCCTGCCGCCCGGGATCGTCGGATGAGCCCTAGGCTCTCGAGTGTGTTGACCGCGCCGGCGATGGCGCTGCGGCTTGCCAGCAGGGCGTCAGCCAGCTCCGCGATGCTCTGCTCCCGAGGATCGCAGAGCGCAAGGTATCCCAGTAGGCGGCCCACAATCGGGGCCATCCCGTAGCGGCGGGCATAGAAGCGACCGGCATGGTCGGCAAACGTGATCTCACCATCACTTGGCATGCCGACGACCCTACCACAACTTCCTGAGATAACACAAATTTCTGTCATCTCAGGAGCTCGGTTAACACCCCAGCCCCCCACTGCAGGATCCGGTGAGCCCAGGCGAGAACCCGTTCTCGCATGGTCGGGGCAGTTTGAGAATGTCCTGGACTAACTCGTCCGTCCGCTCCATCCCGACTGCTGCAACGAGCTTCGCGCCATGCCCGAGGGAGATGACCACTGGAGCTCCTGAGCGGCGGGCCGCCTCCTAGGGGAGCTCCTGGCCCAGGAACAGCTGGACGCCCCCGACAACGTGGAGGGCACCGGGACGACGTCCCCGTCGACTACGAATTTCTCCGGGCGCATCGGCCCCCCAGGTCCGGGTCACCAACCCGCTCGAGGCCACTACACCCATGCGGGAGCGCGACTACGGTCTGTAATGGGTCTTCACGCTAGGCTCCCATCTCGGCACAACGTCGGGGGGATCAAGTGCCGGCAACAACTCCACCCGGTGCGGGCCAGGTACCGCCTCGTGGACGGTACCCTGCCGCTCTCCCACTCCTCACCCGATGAGGCAGCCGCTTGATTCGACTCCCTCGCCTGGAGGCCTATTGCCCAACGCTTGGCGATATCCGCCCTGCCCGGGGAGCTCCTGCATCGGTATAGTGCAGAGAGCGCTCGGCTCGGGAGGACTGCCGTGACTGATCACGACTTGGCGCCAGCATCGACAACCATCTCCGTGATGCTCATCGTCCCGGATGCCGAACTTGCGATCGCTTGGTACCGGGAGGCGCTTGGGGCGCACGAGCTTTGGAATCTGGGCGGCGTCGCTGGCTTGGAGATCGCAGGGGCTCCTTTTTTCCTGCACCAGGTCAATCCGGACAATCCGAAAGAACTCAGCCCTGACAGCGCTGGGATCACCAGCACCCGCGTCGAGGTTTTCGTCGATGATCCCGATCGTCTGGTAGGTCAGGCGATCGCCCATGGCGCCTCACCCGGCTCCGCCGTGGGGGACCATGAGGTGCCGTGGGGAATCCACCGCCAGGGCGGCTTCCGCGATCCCTTCGGGCACGCTTGGTCGGTGGGAGATCGCTCGCCGCTGCGCCGGTCGGGGTCCTGATCCAGAGAGTCGGCTAAGCGTTCAATCGGCTCGGTGAACGGGTCGATTTCGCGAGACGGCTCTCACGCAGCGGTCTGACTCCGCCCCAGGTAGATCGACCTTGAGGGATCCTCTGCCGCGGACTCCATATCATCCGAAGTTGTGAACGGGGCCCGGTCACGGGGGCCAGTCAACGTCGAAGCGTAACGGCCATCCCAACTCGCGAGTTGAGGGAGGACACGCGGAAGCTTGCTGGCCGCGAAGTACCCGGCGCCTCTGGCCGCCGGCTCGGGGAACCCTCAGCCTGGAGTCATCGCTGGCCGGCTCCGACTCGCCACCGGCCGAAATTTCGAGGTCGCGACACCCCTATTCCTTCAGTTGCCCCAGATCGCGTCCAGAATCCGGAGGTGCACGGACCGGAGAGCGGGGATGAGGGCCGCGATGGACGCCACCACGACCAGGATAACCACATCTTGAATCACCTCCTGTCCGGTGGTGACCAGCGTCACCGGCCCATTGGGGAAATGAAAGGGGTGACCCCGCACAAATGGGGTAGCCACGTAGCGAAACAGGAGAAATCCCGTGCCGATGCCGACCGCGGCAAACCCCCACGCCTTAAGCACGTAGCTCATCACGATCGGCGCCGATTTGATGCCGATGGCTCGCTGAATCCCGATCTGGCGACGCTTGTTGACCAGATCTACGTAGGTGATGATGAAGATCGTGATCGCGGCCGTCATCAGGGAAACCACCTTGAGGATGTCGCTGATCAGTGTGAACGTGGCGACCTGGTCGGCGACAACACTGCCGAGGTCGGCCGAGGTTTGGAACTGCACTCCATCCTGGAGCGGCTTGAGGTTGTCAACCACCTGACCGACCCTGGCACCGGGCTTGGTTCGCACGAAAATCGTGGTTGCATGGTCGGTGATCGCGGGAACGAGCGCTTCCGCCTCGTGCATAGTGATGAAGGCATTGTTGTCGGAGAGGGGGAATTGGTTATTGAATATCCCTTTGACATTGAACTGTGATGTCTGGCCATTGTTGAAGGTCAGCTCCACCTGACGATTGGCATAGACGGCCTTCAGCGAGGCCCTGTAGCCGCGGACACGGATCTGGCCGGCCCCCGCGATGGCGATTCCCAGAAACACCTGACTGGTGTCATTGGCGGAAAGGTAATGTCCCTCAAAGATGTTCGACGGAGTCGCGAAGACGGCTCGGTAGCTGGACGGGTCAATGGCGTCGATCGACCACGTGCCGGAATTGCTCCCGTAAGAGATCTGGTTCCCGATGTGGAAGACCGCAGTCGCGTCGGCGACTCCGGCGGTCTCACGGATCTTGCCGAGGTACCTGCTCACATCGCCGATGCTGGTGGATTTGCTGGCCGGGGTGATTACGATGTCGCTGGTGACGGTGCTGATCAAGAGCCCGTTCACCCGGTCGACCGCACCCTGAATCAGGGAGGGCAGGAACAGCAAGCTGACGTAGATGACCAGCATCATGAGTGTGGTCAGGGAGGCGATTCCGTAATTGCCGCGGAGGACCGACCGGATGGCCAGGAATACCGCCACACGCACCGTCTTCACCGGGGAGCACCGGTGAGCTTTCCATCCTGAAGCTGGATCAGCTGCGTCGCGTAGCGCGCGTCATCGGGGTCGTGGGAGACGAAGAGCACCGTCACCTGGAGGGTTCGGTTCAGCTCCTGAAGCGTCTCCATCACCGTGCGCGCGGCGAGGGAATCAAGGTTGGCGGTAGGCTCGTCCGCGAAGATGACTTTCGGTCGGTTGACCAGCGCCCGGGCGATCGCTACCCGTTGCTGCTCGCCACCGGAGAGTTCCCGGGGGCGGTGGTGGACTCGGGGACCCAGCCCGACTCGGTCGAGCAGGTCGCTGGCTCTGCGCTTGTACTGTTGGGGGCGCTGACCGAGCATCATCGCAGGCAGGTACACGTTCTCGTGGGCGGATAGCTCCGGAAGCAGGGCGTATTCCTGGAACACGTATCCCAGGCTGCTGAGCCGCATCTCGGCCCGCTCCGGCTCCGATAGCTGAGTCACCTGCCGGCCGCAGACCCAGATGGTTCCGCTGCTGGGTCTGTCGATGAGACCGAGCTGGCGCAGCAGCGTCGACTTCCCAGATCCGCTCTTGCCCATGATGCACACCAGTCCGCCGTTCGGGATCTCCAGCGAGACATCGTCGAGAGCGTTCACCTCCACCTTGCCCATTCGATACGTCTTATTGAGGTGGGTGATGGCTATTGCCACCGAGGCAAGGGGCGGTTCGCTCTCGGGGCTGGCCGATGATGGCCCTGGCCCCGAGTCGCCGCCATGTTTTCGGTATCGGCGGACCACATGCATCGTGATCAGAGCCGCCGCCCCGATTACGACGATCACGATCAGGGCTGCGACTAACACTCGGACAAAGCGGTGGTGGACTCCGGCTGCCAGCACCAGCCCCGGCCAGGCTAGCGGCATCGCCAGCTAGCGGCTGTGGCTGCGGCTGCGCCCGACGATGACCATCACGCCGGCAGTAATGACCGCGATCACGATCAATCCGAGCAAGGCCAGGATCAGCAGTCTTCCCAACCGATGATCCCCCGCCGTGGCGAGCAGCAGCCCAGCCGCGGGCAGGATAACTCGCGGCACCTGTCGCTCTCCTCAGCGGTTGCACGGACGGCCTTGGGGAGGCCACGATGCCGCCCGACGACGCCTGGGTCGCGCGGCTCCCCCGGGCGTGCATTATGCCTCTGCCCGAGGAAGTGCGGCCGAACGCTTTCTGTCACGAGTGACACAATAGCAGAAAGTGTCATGGCTGACACTTTCTGGCATGATGGGTGGATGTCCCAGGCGATCGGGCGGCGCGAGAGGCACAAGCGACTCGTCCGGGCGGCGATCGGGAAGGCGTCCAAGCGACTGTTCGAGGAGCAGGGATACACGGGAACGACGGTCAGAGAGATCGCCAGCGCCGCGCGTGTCACCGAACGGACCTTCTATCGCTACTACGAAGGCAAGGAGGATCTCCTAGCCGAGGAGGCTCTCGCTTGGATCTCCCGTCTCCATGCGGAAATCAGAGACCGTCCCTTGCACGAGGCCCCGTTCGAGGCGGTCCGCCATGCGATGGCGACAGTTGCCACTGGCGCCCAGGGTAGTGTCGGACCGGGCCGACTTTGGCGGTTTGCCGATGGCCCACGGCCGTTCGGACTGGTCTCCAGAACCACCGTACGCCCGCTGCTCCGCCTCGAGGCGGCAATCGCCGAGGCGATCCTGGCGCGGCCAGCCCCCGGGCGAGAGCGACCCGGCTCGTTGAATCCCGCCGACCCAGGGGTGGAGTTTCGGGCCCAACTTATCGCTGGTGTCGCGGTGGTCGCCTTGCGTCGGGCCGCGATCTATCACCGGCAGCAGCAGCTCAGAGCGGTAGCTAACCCGCCGAGCTTTGGGAAGCTGTTGGAGGGAGCGTTCGCCACTGTGGCCGACCTCACCGGCCCTTCGCCAGCTCCTTAGTTCGGCCGGGATTAGCGAGCCTTGGCCGATCCATAAAATCTATCGTTCGGACAAGCGGCCGAGCGAGGGATCGTCGCTGCAGGTCCCTTCCGCGCCATTTGGCATGCGCCCCCGTCCGGGCTCATCCTGATGTTCGCGGGACTGGGGCTGGCCTCGGAAACGGGTTGAGCCGGCCGGTGGCCGTTCTCTCATTACTCGGGATGACCTGTCGCATTACCAAGCGGTGGCCAGAATTCGCCCTCCCTCGGTGCCGCCGATACGCGTCAAGCGGGAACGCTCTCCTGATCGGGGAGGGGACCAACGCGCTCCAGCCAGGGGAGGGCCTGCAGGCGGTCGAAGGTCGCTCGCGCCTCAGCCCGAAGCGGACCCGCCTTCTCCTGCCGGCCTCGGGCGGCCAACCACTCCGCGTGCTCGGTGAGCGCGACCGCCAGGTCGAAGGGTGCTTCGAGGTCTCTGAATCCGGCCTCGGCCACTTCGAACCTGGCTCCGACCAGCTCGTGATCGTCGGCAGCCGCCGACAATCGGGCGGAGAGCCGGGCAACCTGCGCCCGGAGCCAGGGGCTGATCCGCCCAGGCGGGGCCGCTCGGGCGATCTCGAGCAGCTCCCTGGCTCGCTCCAGGTTGTCCAGTTCGAGGGCGGCCTCTACCGCCTGGACCAACGCTCTCTTCACGCGAAGGTCGCTCAGTCCAAGGCCAAGCTCGGACCGCGTGCCCAGCACCTTTTCGGCGGCTTCCAGAGCCCCGGCCGGCTGGCCCTCGGCACTCAGCACCACCGCCCTGGCGATGGCATATTCCGCCCGCCGTTCCCAGCTCTCCGAACCCTCTGCCCACTGCATCGACTCGAGGAGGGCCCTGGCTGCGCCGACGTCCCCCCGGCGAGTGTGCAGGGAAGTCAAATACAGGAGTTGCGCCGCCCAAGTCTCCAGCGCAGCGAGTTCCTCTGCTCCCCGGGCCTCCTCAGCGAGCGCCAGGGCGTCGTCCCAACGGCCAAGAGGGAGCAAAGAGGAGAGTGAACCGGTGAGCACTGCCAGTTCCGAGGACCGGTCACCCGCGCGCCGGGCCAGCTCAAGTCGCTTCTCGCTGAGAGCCACCAGCTCGGCGAAGCGATCCTGGGACTCCAACACCCCTCCCAGGTTGTTGTAGGCGCGGTCCGCGGCTGCGGTCAGGCCGTGCTCGAGGGCCACCTCCAGAGCGCGCCTGAGGAGAATGCCCGCCTCGTCCAAGCGGTCGCTGTCCCAGAGGAAGAGCGCCCTGCTACTGAGCGCCTGAGAATAGACCTCAGGTAGCTCCAGGTGCTCGGCGAGCTCGAGGGCCTGCTCGAGTAGAGGGGTAGCCTCGTCGTAGTGTCCTTCCAGGGCGAGGAGCCTCCCCAGCTGGGCCACGACCACGGCAAGCTCCGCGTCGGGCTCACCGTCGGCGAGCCCGGCATGAGCTGCCCTCATGCGCTCGATGGCCTGAGTGATGTGCCCGCGGAGCCATTCCACCCCGGCCAGGCGGGCCTGGACCCGGGCTGCGGTGCGTCCCCGGCCGGCTGCCTCGAACATTCGGGCGGCATCCCCGTAGCGAGCGGCCGCCTCCTCCGGGCGTCCGCGCAGCTCGGCCATCTCTCCCGCTCTCTGGGTCAGGGCCGCCCGCTCCAGCTGGGACGCACTCAGCTCAGCCGCCCGCTCGAAGGCGGATTGAGCCTCCTCGGCGGCGGCCAGGGCCGCTGCCCGCTCCGCCGCCCGGACCAGCATCTCGCGGGCCTTGCCCTTGATCTCTTCTGCGCCGGGGGCATCGGGGTCGAGCCGCCATGCCTCCAGGTAGTGCGAGGCGACCACCTCCACGATCTCCTCGCCGTCGGTGCTCCAGGCACCTTCCAGGTGGGCGGCCACGGCCAGGTGTTTGGCTCGCCGCTCCCGCTTGGCGAGCGTCTCGTAGGCCACGGAGCGGACCAAATCTTGGAGGAATCCGTACTGGCCACGCTCCGGCGAGCGAGGATCGGCCTGGACCGAGAGGACCTCCTTGGCAACCAAAGCGGCGAGGACTGGCTGCAGCTCCAGCTCCCCCAGGCCAGATAGGGCGGTAAGCCCCTGGGGGGTGAAGGTCTTGCCCAGGACGGACGCGTCCTGGGCAAGCTGGCGCTCCTCGGGGGACATCCCGTCCAGTCGAGCCGCGATCAGGGCCTGGAGCGTCTCCGGGACCTCCAGGGTCTCGATCTGGCCATTGGGCCGGTAGGACGAGCCTTCCTCGACCAGAAGGCCGCGATCGAGGAGCATCCTGACCGTCTCGACCGCATATAGGGGGATCCCCTCGGCCCGCCCCCTGATCCGCTCGACCAGCTGGGCCGGGAGCCCTGGGACCAGGCCGATCAGGAGCCTGTCCATGGCCGCCGGGGGAAGCGGCTCGAGGTGAATCAGGGTGGCATTGCGGGTGGTCGCCGCCAGCCCGGCGGCTGCTGAGTCGGGGCGAACCAGACTGACCACGAAGAGGGGATAGGCCCGCGACCACTCCATCAGGTAGGTGATGAACTCGAGCAGCGAGGGATCCGCCCACTGCATGTCCTCGAAGACCATCAGCACCGGGCTCTGCTCCGAGAGACGCTCCAGGAAGAGCCGCCAGGCGCCGAAAAGGTCCTGCTTGTCGGAGGCGGTCCGCTCCTCGAGCCCGATCAGATGAGCCAGCCGAGGGAGGACGAAGCGGCGGTCGGCGGAATCGGGGACGTACTCCTCCACGGCGGCTTGGAGCTTGGCAAGGGCCGACTCTCGGTCCTCGGCCTCGAGGATGCCGGCTCGTCCTCGCACCATCTCGGCCAGGGCGAAGTAGGTGACGCCCTGGCCGTAGGCCAGGCAGCGGCCCCGATGCCAGAAGTAGCCCGATTGGAGGCCGTCCATGTACTTGAAGAACTCCCAGGCCAGCCGGGACTTGCCGATCCCGGCGATCCCGGTCACCTGGACCAGGTGGGCTCTTCTGTCCTCGGTGGAGGCGTGGAACACCTCCTTCACCAGGCGGAGCTCCCGATCCCGGCCCACGAAGGGGGCCTCCAGACGCTCCGACTTGAGCAACCCGCCCCGCCCCGCTACTACTCGGAGTGCGCGATAGAGCGTGACCGGCTCCGCCTTGCCCTTCAGCTCATGGGTGCCCGCCTGCTCGTAGGCGATCGCTGCCTCGGAGGCACGCTTGGTGGTCTCGCCCACCAGTACCGTCCCGGGCCGGCTCTGGGTCTGGATCCGCGAGGCGGTGTTGACCAGATCGCCGGCCACCATCCCCTGGCCCTTGGCCCCCAGGGTCACGGCGGCAGTCCCGGTCAGCACGCCGGCCCGGGCGGCGAGCTGGGGAGCCCGGACCTCCTTGCCTAGGTCCGCGACCACCTCCACCAGGTCAAGGGCTGCCCGAACCGCCCGTTCGGCGTCGTCCTCCTGGGCGATCGGCGCTCCCCATACCGCCATGACCGCGTCGCCGATGAACTTCTCGACCGTGCCCCCATACCGCTCGACCAACTCCCGGCATACGTCAAAGTAGCGGCTGAGCAGCTCCCGAACCTCCTCCGGATCCCGTGACTCCGAGAGGGCCGTGAATCCCACCAGGTCCGCGAACAGAACGGACACCACCCGGAGTTCCACCACGTCGTCGGCGGGGGGCCCGGGCGCCGAGTTGGACGTCGCAGCGGTGGCGGAGCGCGGCGGTACAGCCCTGGCGAGTTCATTCGCAGCTGCCATTGCCGCACCACACTCCCCGCAGAATTTGACGTCCGCCTGATTGGCGCTCCCGCAGGCGATGCAGAGGCGCGCGAGAGCCGCCCCGCAGTGCCCGCAGAACTTGCGGCCTGGGGCGTTGTCGCCGCCGCAGCTGGAACAGTCCACCCGGTCGCCTCCTTCCATCCCCCAGCCCGCTCCGAATGGTACCCGGCCGGCAGCCAACAGGAATCTCCTTGGGAAGGGCTCGCGCACGAGGGCTACTGCAATCTCGGCGCTGAGTTCGGAGTCGGACGCGGCCATAGTGCGGCTCGAGCCCTGATCCGGGTTCTCGCTTGACCATCGCTGGGCACGCGGGCCGGGCAGCAATCACTTGCCAGCGCTCCGAGGCCCGACGGCCCTGGCCTCCGTCGGGCGGCTCAGCCATCGGGTCGGTTGTGGCCTCCGGGCTTCTCGACCCGAGATGGCGGAACCGGTGACCATAGAGTGGCCTACCCGAGTTGGGCCACGCTGACCCGGGCCGGAGCGCGAACCTGGCCGGGGCTGAAGTGGGTGAGTCGACTGCCCGTGCAGCTGTACCGGTAGCTGGTGCCCTCGGCGCCGACCCGCCCGCAGGTTGGCTGGGCGGTGACCGAACGCCTGCCGCTGGACGTCGTGCCGCTCCTGCCGCTGGACGGCCCAAACGCGGCCCAGAGCGGGAGGCTGGTCTGCATCCCGCTCGGGATGCAGACCACGATCGGAGCTGTGATGGGCAGCGCACTCGGGGGATCAGCCCCAAGGAGAAAGACAGGCCAGCCCTAACCAGAGCCCGGCTCCCGCTCAGAGGCATCCGGCGAGCCACCTGGAGACGGATCACCAGGCAGTCGATGGCGGCGAGAAGCAGGCCCAGGCCAATCGAGAACATGGTCAGGAATCCCCCCAGGAAAAGGAGCGCGTTGACCACCGTCAGCCAGGGACGCAGCCCAACTCTGCCGCGGCCGGCTGGCAGAGCGCCCAGAACCGTCAGCACTGCACATACGGCCGCGATAACCACCACCCAGACCGGCGTGGCGTAACTGGGCTCCCGCCAGGCGCGACCGATGGAGACCACGGTCCGGATAGCGAAGGAAACCGCCAACAGCCCGAGCGCGACGGCGACCAGTCGAGGGGAGAGTCCCCGACTTCGTTGGCCCCGGGCAGCTCCAACCGACTCGGCGCGTACGTGCACGGCCGGTGATATCGGGGACAGGCGAGCGAATCGTAGTGCTGCCGATCAGGCCGGCGACAAGCCCTCCCCGTGCGTGACACGCCTCTGGCTGGCGCGCCAAGCGATCGGCTACGCCGGATGTGTGACTTGGGGCGCCGCTTCGGCCTGATCGCCCAGCGGGAATGCGATGTCGCAGATGAGTTCCTGTTCGCCGACCGCGTCCGGCTCGGCGAGGTAAACCTCCCGGCAGGAGAGTCGCCCGCCCGGGCGAGCGAGCACCTCGGTCGAGCACGCCACCGCGTCGTAGGCGGCGAGGATGGCCGGATAGGCCCACTCGGCCTTGGTGATCGTGGTGAAGGCCTCATCGTGGGCGGCCTCAGTGCGGACTCCGATCAACTCCGTCGACTGCACATCGTCGGAACAGGCCAGAGTCGCCTCCACCGGTCCGTCACTGTCGTCGTCGACCACGCCATGAAAGATCAAGGTGAATGGCCCGGCGGGGCGGGCACTCCCCAGCCGCTCAGCAAAGACGCTCTTCGCCTCACGAACGAAGGCGTCGGTCTCGGAGGCGCGCAGGCGGCGCTGCATCGACATGACTCGCCGGGCGGGAACAGTGCGCGTTCGAATCGAAAACATCGGTTCTTCTACCTCCCTCAAAACCTTGTCGATATGGCGGGCCAGGGTCATCCTGCTGGTGTGCGTGTTCTCCATTTCGAGGACGTGGCGCTGGAGTCTGTGGATGGCGAGGCGGGAGTCCTGTCCCAGTTCCTCGAGCAGCGCTCCGATCTCGGAGAGACTCATGTCGATCCCTCGCAACATGGCGATCAGCCGGGCCATCCGAAGCTGGTCGGCTCCATAGCGGCGGTACCCGTTCGAGGGCTCCCAGCTCAGCGGCCGAAGCAGGCCGATCTGGTCGTAGATTCGCAGCGCCTTGGCACTCAGCCGGGAGCGACGAGCGAACTCACCGCTGCTGAGCAGCTCCGGGTTCGGTTGGCGGGGCACGGCCAGATCATCGGCCCCGCCCCAAGGGCGAGGTCAAGGCGGTGCGTACCACACCCGGAGTCCTCACCACCCCGGGCTTCGTCTCACCAATTGGGATCGAGGCGGAACGAGGAGTTATCCAGCGCGGTCACCACCTTCCCCACTATGAGAGTGGCCGGCGGCTGGACCGGAGCCTCCCGGACGGCCGCCGAGATCTCTGAGATCGTGGCTCGTACCACCATCTGCTCGGGGCGGGTTCCGCTCCCGATCACGGCCGCGGGGCGACTCGGGCCGACCACCCGCCCGATCCGAGCTGTGATCTCGTCGAGGTTCCCCAACGGCATCAGCACCACCAAGGTGTCGGCGCCGGCGGCCAGGGCCTCCAGGCGCTTGGGAGCCTGGCCATCCTGCTCTGCCCCGGTGAGAACCGTGAACGAGGACGCCACCCCTCTCATGGTGAGGGGGATCCCGGCCGCGGTCGCCACCCCGGTGGCGGCACTGACTCCGGGTACGACCGTCACCGGGATTCCCAGCTCCGTCAGGGCAGCAGCCTCCTCGCCGCCGCGTCCGAATACGAAGGGGTCGCCGCCCTTCAGCCGGACGACGTCGTGACCCTGCTGAGCCAGTTCGATCATCCGGGCCGTGGTGGCATCCTGGCCCGGCCCCGGCTGGCCCCCGCGACGGCCTACCGCTTCCAGCTGCGCCTGGGGCCCGCAGACTGCGAGAACCTCGGGCGGCACCAGAGCGTCCCAGAGCACGTACTCGGCGCGCTCCAGAAGTTTTCGGGCCGCCTCGGTGAGCAGGTCGGACCCGCCAGGCCCGGCCCCGACCAGGGAGACCCTGCCCGGCGGGGTGAGATTCCCCGCGATCGCCTCGACTCGTCGAGCGGCCAGATCCGGGCGCCCTTCGCGGAGGTCTTGGAGGGCCGAGGAGCGGAGCAGCCTCTGGTAAGCCCGGGTCTGCTCTTTGAGGGTCAGCCCATCCGCCCGAAGCCGGCGCCGGAGAGCGCCTAGCAGTCCCGTGAAGAGACCCCACTCGGGGCCGACAAGGCGCTCCAGTCGGGAGCGCAGGACCGATGCCAGATAGGGGCTCTCACCCGACGTCGAGATCGCGATCAGGAGCGGGTCCCGGCGCACGATGGCGGGGGCGATGAAGTGGCATTGCGCGGGGCGGTCGACCACGTTGAGCAGCACCCCAGTGCGGTTCGCCTCTTGCCAGAGAGCGTCATGGGTGGGCTCGTCCTCGCTGGCGTCGATCGCGATGTTTGCTCCCCGCAGGTCACCGGGAAGGGGTTCCCGAGCGACCAGCTCCACCTGGCCGCTATACGCCAGCGCCTTCAGCTCGGGCGATGCTTGAGCCGCGACCACCGCCACCTTGGCCCCGGCCTGGAGTAGACCGCGGACCTTCTGGAGCGCCAGGTCCGCGCCGCCCACAACCACGCACCGCCTACCCTGGAGATCCAAGAAAACCGGGAAGTAGCGCATCGTGGAGTCGCCGGGGCCAGGCCGTGGGCCGGAAGCGGAGGGCTCCTCGGCCGGCCTGTTCCCGTTCACCCGTCCTGGGACCGGGTCACATGATTGGCGTCGGCTGCCACGAGCGCGGCAAGCCGCTCAGGTCCAACCTCATGGCACCACTCTCCGAAGCGCTCGCCGGGACGGCGAGCTGCGGCGTAGAGGCGAAGGGGGCCGCGGAGGACCTCCACGATCTCGATAAAGGGCACGTTCTGCGCGTAGGCCCAGTTCAGGCGGGTGCCGGAGCTATCGCCGCCCAGCAGCAGGTCGTACTTGCCGAGCGTGGTTCCGACCAAGCCGACGTCGCCCAGGTAGGGTCGAGTGCAGCCATTGGGGCATCCGGTCATCCGGTAGCTGATCTGCTCTCGGCCCAGGTCCAGTTCGTCCATCAGCCTCGAGAGGCGGCCGACAAGCTCCGGCATCGCCCGCTCGGCCTCGGCCAGGGCCAGGCCGCAGGTGGGCAGGGCCGGGCAGGCCATCGCATTCCGCCGCGCCGAGTGAAGCTCCTCGGCCAGCGCGACCCCGTGGTCTGCCAGCAGCTGGTCCACCTCCGCCCGGCGATGGGTTTCGATCCCGGTCAGGATCAGATTCTGCTGCGGGGTCAAGCGAACCCCAGGCCGGAGGGTTGCCACGAGGCGCCGCAGGGCGGTGCCGAGCTGGCCCTGATCGCTGTCCTCGATCCGGCCGTTGTCGATGTGGAGCCCGAGAAAGGCGCTCCGGTCGCCCTGCTGGTGCCAGCCGAGGTGATCGTCAATCGCGGGCCAGGCCAGCGCTGGGGCGGGAGCGAACTGAAACCCCACCCTCGTCTCCACCTCGTCCCGGAACCAGTCCAATCCCCGAGCGGCGATCAGGTACTTGAGCCGAGCCTGCCGGCGGTTGCTGCGATCGCCGTGGTCTCGCTGCACCATGATGACTGCCCGGCAGACCTCCAGCACCCGGTCCGGGGAGGTAAGCCCGATCGGGGTAGCCAGGGCGGCGAAGGTTTCGGGTCGATTGTGGGTGCGGCCCATCCCGCCCCCGACCAGGACCACGAAGCCAGCCAGGCCCCGGTCGTCGGTGGGAACCGCGACCAGACCCAGATCGTTGGCGTAGACGTCGACGCAGTTGTCCCCTTCGAGCGCGACCGCGGTCTTGAACTTGCGGGGCAGGTAGGAGTCCCCGTAGAGCGGGTCGGCAGCCAGCGCCGAGCTGGACGCCAGCTCACCGTCGAGCCAGATCTCGTGGTAGGCGCCCGCCGAGGGGGCCAGGGCCGGGACCAGCTTGGCCAGCACGGCAGTGACCTCCTGGCGGAGGCGATCCTGGGCCGGAGCCGGGCAGATCATGATGTTGCGTTCGACGTCTCCACAGCCACCCAGAGTGGTCAGCAAGGTGGCGTTGATGGCCCGGATCGCGGGTCGGAGGTCGCCCTTGAGCACCCCGTGCAGTTGGAAGTCCTGGCGGGTCGTGACCCGAAGGGTGCCGTTGCCGTACTCCCGCGCCAGCTGGTCGTGGGCCAGATAGGCGTCCGGAGAGACCACTCCGCCCGGGATCCGCACCCGGATCATCATCGAATAGGCCTTGGCCTGGCCGGAGGCCCGGGCCGCCTGGCGCCGGTCGCGATCGTCCTGTTGGTAGATGCCGTGGAACTTGTTGAGCTGCACCGACGTCTCGCTGAACTGGTCGGTTTCCTGCGCCAGCTCCTGGGCGATGGTGCCGCGCAACTGGGCGCTGGTGCGCTTGATCCGTTCTACCTTGGAGAGTCCGTCCGGAGTTGGGGCGGGCCCAGCAGTGGTCACCCGCTCTGTCCCCAATCCGGGAAGGGCGTGGCTTCGGGATGAATCCCAGGCGCCAGGGGCGCTCCGGCCCAGGGGTCGCACGAGAGCGGGGCTACGAACGCGGACGCAATACTCGGCAACTGGGACTCCTTGCTAGCGATTGCGACCGGACCAATTTGGTGACGTGCCCGCCCCGCCGGGCTCCGGCTCGCTCTGGGGTTGGGCTGCTCAGACCAGAAGGGCGCCGGGGGGCGCCGGACCGACGGGATAGTCCCGCCGGCGGTCAGGAAATCGCCGCAGCCCTACCTACAGGCGCAGCGCGTGCAGCGAAGGAAGTCGATCACCCGGCGCCGAGTGAGCGAGGTAGCGGCTGGGGAACTTCCGATCGCAACCATCGTGCCGGGGATTATAGGTTGTTCTCTCCGGGGCTTCCGGCTCGGCGGGCAGGGAGTGGAATTCTGCTCGGTTGCACGTCCATCTAGCACAGGGCACCGGCACCTGGAAGAGGCAGCCAGAGGGGTTCCCCAGCCGCAACTTGCCTGGTACAGTGCCCGACCATGATCGTCACCACCACCGAGAACATCCCTGGCACCCGGGTCGTGAAGACGATCGGCCAGGTTTTTGGGCTCACCGTTCGGTCTCGCAGCATCGGCGGCAACATCGCCGCCGGGCTCAAGAGCCTCGCCGGCGGCGAGATCGGTTCCTACGTCAAGCTCAACGAGGATGCCCGCCGCCAGGCCCTCGACCGAATGGTTCAGAACGCCTCCGCGATGGGAGCCAACGCGGTGACCATGATGCGTTTCGACTCCACCGAGATGGGCAAGAGCATGAGCGAGATCGTGGCCTACGGGACGGCCCAGGTGGTGGAATGGCCGTCCGGAACCCCCGCGCCGTGAGCGCGCGGGGCTGAACTGATCTCCGATGGGAGTCGTGGAGATCGTGCTGCTGGTGATTGTGATCGCCGGGATCGTCATCGCCCTCTTCGGTTGGGACCGCTACCGAGGCTCTAAGACCAGCACCAGCACCAGTGCCGCCCACCCTACGGACGAGGTGTTCATCGACCCCGACAACGGTCAGCGCATGCGGGTTTGGTACGACCCCAGCACCGGGCAGCGGGAGTACCGCCCCGAGTAATTGGGGCCCGACGGGCAGCCGGTCACCGCAGCCAGTCTCGAGGGCGGTGACAGCCCGGTTCGCCAGCCCTGGGCACGATTCGTATCCCCGCGGGCGCCCAGCATCGCCGCCCGGGGACCGCGTTAGGTCGTGCGGGCACCCCGGATCCGCCCCGCCCAGACCAGCAGAGCCAGACCCGCAACCAGGCAGACGCAACCGATGCCGAGCCACAGCCCCTGGCCGGTCATGAATGACCCCCCGATCAGGTTCGCTCCCTGCCCGATCCAGACGATGCCGACGAGACAGAGAAGTACCCCGGCGATTCCGCGAGCCCACATAGCGATCTCCCACCAATCTGCCCGACCCTGGCCAGTCTAACCCCGGCCCGCGCCGGTCACCAGCCCATCGCCCGCAGATGGGAACCGCGAAGGGGCCGCTCGAGACCGGTCGAGCGGCCGACTTCGCCGATCCCGATCACTGCCGGAAGAGGGCGTGGGAGTAACCATGTCCGGGGAGGGGGAGTTGTGGTGGTGTGAGGATCGTCGGCACCGGCTCCATGCTCAGGGAGGTGCGGCAGTGTTAGGCAAAGCGGTCCTCTTGGCGGCCGGCGTCCTGGCGCTGGCCGGCTGTGGAAGTCCGGTCGTGCCCAAGCCCACCCCGTCGACCGCGTCAAGCTCGAGCCCGTCGTCACAGCCGAGCCCGAGCCCCAGCCCGACGCCGCCGATCCTGCCCTGCCCGGCGGCCACTACCGACGCCCGCATGGGCAACTCGAATTCTGCCGCCGGACACCTCGTTTACGCGGTGGTGTTGACCAACACGGGCCTGCAAACGTGCACTCTGGACGGGTATCCCACCCTGACCCTGATGATGGGCGTCGACCCTCTGCCGACGACGCAGATGAACGGCAACGATGGGATTACCTCGGTGAGCACTACTCCGACCCTGTTGACCATCCCGGTCGGAGGGTCGGCCTCCTTTGTGCTCCAGTACAGCGACGTGCCAACCGGCAGCGAAGCGTGCAATACCGCGACCTACCTGCAGGTGCAGCTGCCGGGGGGCAGCGTCGGCAGCCTTGCCAGTGCGGAGATCCAGGCCTGCGGGGGCGTCATCTACGCTTCCCCGTTCCGTTCGGGCACGTCCCCTCCCTGAGTGGTCGGCCGCCGCATGGCGGCAGGTTGCGCCGACTCCGCGCCTCAGCGACCTCCTCCCCAGTCCGAGGCTCTCGTCGGGGCTCAGTCCACAGAGCTACTCGGCAGGGGGCAGATCGATTTGCCGGGCCTGCCCCGCTATCCGCCGATGGGCATCCCGTCCAAGCCCGGCCGTGCCCTCAGCGCCTCATGGTTCGCGCCTTTCAGGGCGGGAGACCAGGCTGATCGGGGAGGGCAGCCCCCCTCGGGCATCACCCGCCAGCCGGAGCCAGTTCCCTCCTGAACTCCGCGGAGATCTCATCTGATGAGACTGGACGCCCGTACCAATACCCCTGGCCGAAGTCGACGCCTAGGGCCTTGACGCTGGTCGCCTCGGCCTCGGTCTCAACCCCTTCCGCGATCAGCCGACACCCGGTGGCTCGTGCGAAATGACAGAGCGCCACGATCATGGCCTGGCGGGCGTGGTCCGAGTCGACCCCTCGGATCAACCCGATGTCCACCTTCACGAAGTCCGCCTGAAGCTCGACGATGTGGGCGAAGTTGGCGATCCCCGCGCCGGCGTCGTCGACCGCAATCCGAATCGGACGGAGCTGGCGAAGCGCCTGGCGCACGGCCTCGTAGTCAGAGATCAGATCGTGCTCGGTTATCTCCAGGACCAGACTGCGGCTGGTTTCTCTGAGAACCATGGTCAGCTTGTCGGGGTGGCTCAGAAGCAGTTGCGGGGAGATGTTCAGATTGAGCCACCGGCCCCGGGGCAGCCGTTGGGCCCTCCGGATCGCGCGACGGAGGGTGGCGAGTTCCAGTTCCGCGCCGGAGCCCGCGTTCCAGGCGGCGGAGAAGCGCTTCGCCGGGGGTTCCTCATCGGCGAAGCGGGTTAGCGCCTCGTAACCGACCACATCGCCGGTGCGGAGATCCACGATCGACTGGAAGACTGTGTGGAAGGCTTGTTGCCGGACGATCTCGCGGATCAGAGCCCGACGCTGGTGGCCGAGTCGGGTCGCCTGCATGTCCAGGGCCAGAAGCGCACCGGCTGCGGATCCGAACTCGGCGATCACGGGCAGGGCGACCAGGAGCCGGTCGGCTGCCTCGTCGTGTAGTGAACCGGCGACCAGCATTCCGAGCGTGTTCTCGCTGTACCGAATCGGGGCGAACGAGACTCCGTGCAGACCAGCGACCGTCATGGCCTGTCCGAACTCCCCATCCTCCGGGCGCTGCTCCCAGCGCTCCACCCAGGGACCCATGGACGCCCGCTCGCGAAGGTAGGCGCTGCGGGCTTCCGGCAGCACTGACCCAGCCACCAGCGGAAAGGGGTCGGGGGCGTCGATGGCCATCACGGTGGCTTCGCCATCGGCGCTGAAGACGATGACAGAGGCGAAGTCAACTCCCGGGAGGCCGCGAAGCTCTCGGCAGACCGAGCGTGCTGTGACCTCATCGGTCTCACCGGGTTGAAGGCGCGCGATTCCGGCTGCCGCGTCCGCCCGCTCACGAAGTTCTCGCTCCAGCTCGGTGAAGGCGGCGCGCTCCTCGGAGATATCCTGCCCTAGGATGGCGGCGCCCATGACGGCTCCGACTTCGTCGCGCGTGACGATGGCGCTGACCGAGACCAGCCGCCCGAATCCGGAGCGGGTGAGCAGGTCGGCCATGAGTGGGTGCTCGAGGTCAGCCGCCTGGAATCGGGCTGAGAGGAGCTGGGAGTTCGCGGCCGGTCGGCTGTGAGGAATCAGGTCGTAAAGCGAGCGCCCGGTGAGTTCTGGGCCGCTCCATCCCGTCAGCGAGCTCAGCGCCGGATTGGCGAAGGTGATCTTGCCGCCCTGGTCGACGGTGGCAACGAAGAGGTCGAATCGGGTCAGGCGCTGGCTGATCTCTCCTGACCAGCTGCCCGGCTGGCTGGCGCTCCGCACGACCGCGAGAATCCGGCCATCCTCCAGCCGGCGCTGCTCAACCTCCACGTCAATCAAACCACCGTCCTTGCGGCGATAGCGGGCCTGGGAGATCAGTGAGGCGTGCCTAGTTATGCTGGCCAGGCGGGTCCGCTGGGCTTCTTTCCCCTCCGCCCCGACCAGCGTCGAGAGCGGCGCGCCGATCAGATCGGCACGCTCATATCCGGTCAGCCGGAGCCCGCTCGCGTTGACTTCGATGATGCGCCAGGTCCGCCCTTCAGCAAGAAAGATGGCGTCCTTGGTTTGGCTGACGGCGATTCCGGTTCGCGCCAGGCTGGCCACCAGTTTGGAGAGCGACCGGCCCACGCCTGCCGATGGAGGTGGCGGCCGCCGCCGGTGAGGAGTTCGCTCCCCGGTCGTCGCGGCGCCTGACAGGGTGGTGGCCGAGGGCCTCCGTCCACTTCCCATGAAGTCACCCTAGACGGAAGCCCCGGGTTCGCCCATCACCAAGCGATCACAGGCCCATCGCAGAATGGAATACTGCCGCCCAGGCGGGCCAGGGGCGCGAGGGAAGCTCCGCTGCCCACCTCAGAATCCGGCCCGGTCGTTCGCTAGGGCGGCAATTGCGGGGCCCTGACATCCGCTAGCCGATCAGGGGCCTGCCTCAGGACCGACTGGGTGGGCAAGCTCCCCGAAGTCAGCTGAGTCCGCCGGCACGACGCAGAAGAGGAGTCCGGCCGGGTCGCGCAGCACGGTCCACTCCTCGTGGCGTCGAGCGAGGGTGGCTCCGGCCGCTACCAGCCGGGCGATCTCGGCCGGAGGGTCGTCGGTCTCGATGTCGAGGTGGATGCGGCTGGGGCCTTCACCTAGGCGTTGCACGACCACCTCGGCCAGCGCGGCGGGGTGCTCGAGCAGCTGGTACTCGGGATGGTTCGTTCCCTGACGAGCCTCCGCCTGCAGGGCGATCCGCCAGAAGTCCCGCGCCCTGTCGTGGACTTCTGGCGCGAAATCCAATACCACCGTGCGCATCAGGATTCTGTGGATGGCACGAGTCTAATCCGCCAGATCGGACCCGGCGCACGCCCGGTCTCCGGGACCTGCCCGCGCTGGTCCGGCGCTGGCCGACTCCGCTGGCGCACGGCGGCCGGATCAGCCTGGGGAGGGTTGGGATCAGAGAAGCCTCTCTTCGCGTCTCGAGTTGCCGTAGTCCTCCCTGGCGCTCTCATCCACGGTCCACGAGGGTCGGTCACGCCCTAACGTCGTCGCCTGCATGACCGGATACTCAAGAGGCGTACCATGATGCGTCCACACCAGAGCCGGGCGGGGGGTGCAATTCGGCGTCCAAGAGCCCGGGTCCCGGTGAGCTGGCCGCCCTCGGGGACTGATCGCGGAGTTGCGGGCCGGCTGGGGGGCTACAAAGCCCTGCATGGAAGCCGAACCGCCCGTGAGCGCGACTTCGAAACCGGCCTGGTTCGGCTGGTAGCCGGGCCCGGAACTACCCCTTGCTTCGGCTCCACCCCTTTCCGATGCCAGCCCCAGGTGCGCGCCCTTGGCTGACCGAGAGTCAGCCAAGGGCACAGCTGTGCTCCGACTTTCATGAGCGGCTGCAGGCAGACGGGCATGAGGAGTCCGCAGCGATCACCGCATTGGAAGCCGAGCCCTCGGTTGACCCGGAGGAGCGTATCCGGGGGCGGGCTCGATCTCGCGCGGGCAGCCAGCACCCGGTTCACGCAACGGGCTGCGTCGGTCGCACCAGGAAGATCCAGACATCCCAGATGACGTGGCTAACCACCAAAGCCGGCAGCGGAGCTCCGGCGGCCGCCAGCCCGGACCAGGCGCCCCCAGCGACCGTGGCGGCGCCCACCAGAGTGGCGTTGCCGGTGCAGATGTGGGCGCCGCCATAGAGGCCGGCGGCGAGAGCGGCACCCCGGGACCGTCCGAACCGTTTGCTCAGTTCCTGCTGGACCAGGCCCCGCCAGAAGAGCTCCTCCGCGGGCGCGATCGCCAGGGCTAGCCGGAGCGCCAGTTCGGGGCGGCTCCGGAGGCGGCGTAGCGCGTAGATGTTGCCGATGTCCTCGGCGCCGGCGGGCATGATCACCCGGGCGGCGCGGTCCCCGACCGCGAAGACTCCATACAAGCCGGCGGCGATCGCCGCGCCCAGGCCCAGGTCGCGCGGGCCGAGCCGCAGCCGTCGCAGGTCGTGGCTCAGCACCAGGGAGATCCCGCCCAGCGCCATCGCGGTGCTGGTCATCCTTTGCCAGAACCGGGGTCGCGGACCCCGGAAGGTGGCGGCGAATGCGAGATAGGCGAAGGCCAGGCTGGCCGGCACCAATCCTGGCGAGGGTGCCCCAGTGACGTCGCCCCGAGTGGACATCATCCGCCCGGGTGCCAGCCGTGGCTGATGGCAATCCCGGCCACCAGCAAGAGTCCGAAACTGGCGTGCAGCTGGGCCGTCTCGAGGTCGATCATGGCGATCGCCCGCTGCTGCCCGGCGGCGCCCAGCTGGGAGGCGTGCAGCGCCCGCACCAGGAGCGGCAGCGAGAGCACCGCGAGCAGGCTGAGTCGGGGTAGGAGGCCGAACGCAACCGTGATCGCCAGGGCCAGGAACGCTCCCACCAGGAGGTCAACGTAGAGGCGGTGAGCGAACTGGCGCCCAGCTCGGATGGAGACGGTACTAATCCCAGCCCGGGCGTCCTCACCGATGTCCCGCCACTCGTTCCCGTGCAGGATGGCGGTGACTAGGAGGCCGATCGGAAGACTCACCGCCACGGCAGCCAAGGAGACCTCCCCAGTGATGGTGTAGTAGGCGCCGACCACCATCAGCGGGCCCATCAGCAAGAAGACCAGGGGGAGTCCGGCCGCCCGGTACTTGTACTGCAGCGGGGGAGCGGTGTAGCCCCAGCCGCCGATCAGGCCGACCACACCCAGGGCAGCCAGGGGCCACCCCCGAGTCAGGATCAACACCACCCCGATCGCGCTCGCCAGCAGAAAGGCGCTCCCCGCCAGTACGAACGCCTCGCGCTCCTTGACCCGGCCGGTGAGCAGGGCCTGGCTCGCCCGCGGTGAAGTGATGGCGTCGACGCCCTTGCGCACGTCGTAGATCTCATTGATGACGTTGGTGCCCACCTGGAGCAAAACCGCTCCGGCCAGAACCAGGCCGAAGAGAATCCAGCTGAACCCCCGACCGAAGGCGGCCAGTGCGGCCGCCGCTGAGACCGGCACGATCGACGCGGTGAGGGCGAAGGGCCGGGTGATCTCGAGCCAGCCCCGGGCCCGGCGGCGCAGGCCGATCCGGTCCCGCGACCCGACCGGTCGAACGATGCGGCTTGCCGAGCTCTGGGCCAGCGCCCCCGCGGAGCCGTAGCGGGCGGCTGCCTCGATCACCGCCTCGACCTGAGACGCTTCCTGGACCACGGGTTGGAGGATGGGGAGGTCCATGCCCGCCTCCCGAAAGCGCTCGGCAGCGGCGGCGACCTCATCACGGGTGCCGCAGAGCAGAAATGCGTCTACCAGCTCGTCGGGAATCAACTGGGCGGCCCGGTGGTAATCCTCGGCTCGCCAGGCGGACAGGATCGGCTGCCTCAAGGCTGGGTCCATCCCGGCGCGGCGCATGGCGACGTCGGTCTGTACCGCCAGCATGTAGATGGCGAACGGCTCTCGCTTGGCGCGGTCGAGTGCGGCCCGGCGGCTGCTGTCGATCAGAGATAGCAGGTACCCCCCGATCACGACTTGGGCGGGGTCGCGCCCCGCCTGCTCGGCAGCCGCGCGGATCCGCTCCGCGGCCAGGGCGACCGCCTCCACCGGCTCGGCCGGCCGGGCCAGGTATCCGTCCGCCGCCCGGCCCGCCAGCTCGTGGAAGGCGCGACGGTACCCCGCCACCCAGATCGGCACCTGGTGGACGGGCGGGAACATGGGCTCGACCTCTGGGACCCCAGGAGCGCCCAGCGCCAAGCGGTCACCGCGCCAGAGCTGGCGCAGCTCGGCGATGGTGCGCTCGACCTTGGCGATCGCGGCGTCCGGTTGGTAGTCGATTCCCATCTGGGCGAGCCGCAGGGGCAGGGCCGTCCCCAGCGCCAGGGTGATCCTCCCGGGGGCCAGGTCATCGAGCGCGCTCACCGTCATCGCCAGGACTACCTGGTTCCGCGTGTTGGGGTTGAGTGCGCCCAGGCAGATCCGCAGCCGGGGCACGGAGCTCGCGACCGCGGTGGCGTAGGTCACCGCGTCCCGGGCGAAGTAGGACTCGTGGAACCAGATCGATTCGAGGCCGGCCTGCTCGGCCAGCTCGGCCTGCCGGACCGCGTCCCGGACCTCGCCCTGGGCGTTGAGACCGAGGCCGACCGGACGCGCCAGAACAGGCATCGCCTACCTCCTAGTCGAGTGACCCCGGGCCGAGATGCCGGTCCTATTACTTTGGCGGCAGCTGGAAGCGTAGCCGCTAACTGCCCGCCCCTGGCTCTCCGTCACTTCGCACCGAGGCGGCGCCAGGGGGCTCAACTGGGGGTCAGCGTCACCAGGGGGATGGGCCGCTTGGTCTTGGTCTGATAGCCCCGGTAGCGGTTGTGGTTGTTGGTGTTCACCAAGCTCCACAGCCGGGCGTACTCCGGGTTGCCCGGCTCGATCACCTCGGCTCGGGCCGCCATCCGGGCCCGCCCCACTCGGATCTCGACCTGGGGCTTGGCGGTGAGATTGAAAAGCCAGCCGGGCGGCCGGTCGGAGCCATTGTTGGAGGCGACCACCACGTAGGCGGAGTCGTCTTTGGCGTACACGAGAGCCCCCACCCGGCGGTCGCCGCTGCGCCGACCGATGGTCTCCAGTAATAGTGTCGGGACCCCGATCATGTGATGCCCGAGGCGTCCCTGGGTCGCCTGGTAGACCCAGCCATGAAAACGAAGAAACGTCTCCTGCAGGTTGGCGGTCATGGTCACAACCGCGGAAGTATAGGTGTCATTTGGGCGTCGCCTGTCGCCCTCGGGGGACTCCCCACCGGCCGCCTGGGCCGATCGCTCCGGAAAATTATGTGGTCGGGCCCGGCCCCGCCGGGGACTGGGTTGGAGGGTGGTCGGTAGTACCCGCCCCAGGGGAAGGCACTGTCCGCTCAGCTCCTGGCGGGGGAGACCCGTCGTCGTCGATCTGGCGCAACCAGGACACCGCCCCCGGGCGGGCGAGCAGGGCAACTATCGCTGCCACCGCCAGCAGCGGTACCTGGGCCATGTACTCGTCGAGGCTCCGCCAGCTGAGCCAGAAACCTGCCAGCATGAGCACCCCGGCGGAGATCCGCCAAGGGGGCCGCCGCCAGCCCCAGATCAGGATCAGCGCCATGGCGGCGGCGGTCAGGCCCAAAAAGAGGTCGGGCGGCGGGGGCTTGATCACCCCCTCTAGCACCAGCAGGACGGGGCCGTAGCCGAGGGGAAAGGTGGGCGCCGCCAGGTTGTGCCAGATGGTGGAGACCGCGTCGGGGTAGCGAATGAGTAGGGGAACCACCGCCACCGCGAGGGTCATCCCCAGCGCCAGCAGCCGCCTGACCCACCCCGTCAGGGGCAGGCAGAGCAGCAGGTAGGCGGGGAAGAAGAAGAGGGCCAATTCATTGGACCCGATCGCCAGGCCGAGAGCGATTCCCGAGACCACGGGCCGTCGGATCCAGAGCACGGAGAGCGCCATCAGCAGGTAGGCGAATGACTCCGCGTTGCCGAAGCTGGCAAAGGTCAGGGCCGACCCAGGGATGTAGTAGGTAGCCACGAAGGCCAGCAGGGCCGCCGCCCAGAGCTGGCCCGCGGCCAGACCGAGCAGCACCAAGAACACGACCACTCCCGCCAGGGTCCAGAAAGCCCGAACCTGGGTCGAGGAGTGGGCCACCGGCAGCATGGCGACCGGGTCGAGGGGGGGCTTGGCGAGCCCGGAGAAGAGGGTTTGGGTCCCTCCGTGGCGGATGGCGGTCTGGACGGCGGCCTCGATCTGCGCTGGGGTGGGATAGCCAGGGACCGCGGCCAGCGGGCCCTTGCGAAGGGGGGTCGCCAGGGTGGTGGACAGCCCCAGGTGCTGGAGGCAGTTGATCTCCCGGTCGTGGTACGGGTCCCGGCCGGCCGAGATCGCCTGAGCACCGCAGACCGCCATCGCGTTGGCGTCGTCGATCTGAAGCGAATCGGTGGGCAGCTCCCTGACGATCGAGGTGGCGACCGCAGCGGCAACCAGCACCAGCACGACCGGTGCGAGGGCTGCTCCACGCCCGAGACGAAGGCGGCGAACGGACTCGGGCAACCGGGTACGGCAGCTGAGCGCGATCAGGGCGGCGAACACGAGGAAGGAGAGGAACTGAAGTGCGTTTCCAAATAGGACTCCGGGCTCGCCGGGGACCACAGTAGTCAGGAAGTGCGCATTGGCCAACTTGAGTGCCACCAGCGCCAGGAGGATCAGGACAAAGCGGTCGGCCGTCTCTGGCCGTGTCTGAGATCGCCCAGGCTGCCGTCCTGGCCACCGAATCGACGGCCTCAAAGGTGGGTGCCTCCCTGCGGTTGACCGCGCGGCCGGTGCCGCCCTGGCTCGATTCTCTCAGCCGCTTCTCTGTCGAGCCCGCCGCCCCCGGGCCGTCTGGGATTGGTGGACGGTCCCGCTGCCGGCGTTCACCCTTCGCTCACGCACCCCGGCCCGTCCTCTTTCAGCACTGACTGGGGAATTGGACCTTAGGGACCGCCAGGGCCTCCCGGCCGGAGCCGATCTCTTTCGTCGCCCAGTCCCGGCCCAGGTCGCTCTGGTCGGGCGCGGCGGGTGGGGCACCCCCGGAATCGCTCCTCTGGATCTGCCCACAACCGTCCCGGAAACGGGCCGCAGTTGCGGGCGCTGCCCCCACCTGGGCCAGCCCGGTGCGGAGCTGCCTCAGGTTGAGCTGTCGCAAGCGTTGGGCCCGGGCCATCCACTGGTCGGCCGGTTGTCCGGCGCGGGGGCTCGTCGGTGGCCGAGGGTATCATCGCTTGCCTCTACCTCCAGCCCGCTTCGATCCCCCGGTGGGGCGCTCGCGGCGGCGTCTGGGGGAAGTCCCAGGTGAGTTTGTCGGCACTGGCCAGCTCGGTTCGAGTGAGGGTCGGGAGAGCGGTCCAGGATTACCGGAGGAGGGCTGGTGCTGAAGGACTCCGGCCCACCGCGGAAGCAGGGTGCGCACGCGCACCTCAACGCCCCGGCCAGTTCGGGCTCGGAGCGGCGCTTATTCTCCCTGGCGCTGGCGCTGATCGTTGCCTTTATGGGGTTCGAGGTGGTCGCCGCCGCGCTGGCCGGCTCGCTCGCCCTACTCGCCGACGCGGGTCACATGCTGACTGACGTCGGCGCCCTGGCGGGCGCTTTGTGGGCCAGCTACCTGGCCGCGCGCCCGACCAGTGACCGGTTCAGTTTTGGGCTAAAGCGAACCGAGGTCTTGGCCGCCGCCGTCAACGGCGTGACGCTTCTGGTGGTGGCCGTCCTGGTCGGGGTCGACGCCATCGGCCACCTGGTCGCGCCTCGACCAGTTCACGGGTTGGCTCTGATCGTGGTCGCCGGAGTCGGGGTCGTGGTGAACCTGGTGGCAATTCGCATCCTGGCTCGAGCCGGCCACAGCTCGATGAGCGTTCGGGGGGTCACCGCCCATGTGGTAACCGACCTCTACGCATTCATCGCCACTGTACTTGCTGGGGCGGTCATCCTTGCGAGTGGGTTTCAGCGGGCTGACTCGATCGCATCGCTGGTCGTCGTCCTGCTCATGTTGTGGGCCGCCTTGGGGCTGTTGCTGGCCTCGGGCCGGATCCTGCTGGAGGGGACCCCGAAGTCGGTCGACCTCGACCTGGTCCGTCGCCACCTCACCGCGCTGCCGGATGTGCTCGCCGTCCATGAGCTCCATGCCTGGACCTTGACGTCGGACCTGCCCGTGCTGTCGGCGCACGTGATCGTCTCTGACCAGTGCCTTAGCGACGGCAGTGCTGGCCGGGTGATCGACCGGCTCCAGGAATGCCTGGCGGGACACTTCGATGTCGAGCACTCGACCTTCCAACTTGAGCCGGCCACCCATGCCGATCATGAGCTGCCCCAACATGGGTAGGGGGCGGCCGCTGCTGACTAGAAGCGCTCGCCCGGCTCGCCCCAACGGCCACTTCCGAATCAGCTCGACTTTTGTTGGCCGAGGCCAGCTCGGTCCGGATCGGCGGGGCCGGCTCCAGCTTGCGAGTTGCAGCACGGACCTGGGCGACAGGATGTGCCCCGTTGCGGGAGTGCCAACCCGGTGAGGGAAATGTGGGTGGTTAAGGCACTATCTCCGTCGGGGCGGACGTCAACCTGGTCCCCTATACCTATCCATACCGCGCCACCGGGGGCGAATCCACCGCCGCCGGCGACCCAAGGGGCTAAATGTCCTGAACCGCCCTGCCAGTGGGGCGGCTTGCGGGGGTAGCTCGAGAGCGGTGTATCCGGAACCATTCGGGGCAGGGAGACCTGCTCCGCCTTGACCCGGGTTAGGTGCACCGATCCCGTCGATTCAGGCAAGGGCGTCGCCTCAGTACGGCGGCGGACTGACACGCCGGGGTCAGGGCGCCATGCTGGGCACCAGATCAGCTCTGAGCAAGATCCGTCTCTTCGTTCGAGGATCGCCCAGTTGGGTTGACTCCACGCGACTGGAAGGGAGACCGAAATGGGCACCGGAACGATGGCGAAAATGATCGGACGCTCAGGCACACCTACGCACATTCCAGAGCCGAAGCTAGCCAGGTTTCTTTTTGCCGACACCCGGCTCAGCTGGCTGTGGTTGATCGTGCGGGTATACGTCGGCTGGCAGTGGCTCTCCGCTGCCATTGACAAGATCCAGGGCCCGGGATGGATCGGGCCCGGCGCGGGATCTGCCCTCCAGGGTTTCGTGGAGGGATCGATCAAAGGGAGCCTCGGGACCCATGCGGAAGTGCAGGGTTGGTACGCCACTCTCCTGAAAGACATGGTTCTTCCGCACGTGGGAGTCTGGACCTATGTGGTCACTTTCGGAGAGTTGGCATGCGGGCTGGGATTGATCCTGGGATTGTTCACAGGGATCGCTGCATTCGCGGGGGCCTTCATGAACATGAACTACATGATGGCCGGTACCGTCAGTATCAATCCGATCCTGCTTTTCCTGGAACTCCTGCTAATCCTCGCATGGCGGGTCGCAGGCTATATCGGACTCGACTTCGTCGCTCTGCCGTTCCTGGGCACACCCTGGAGCCGCGGGCGGCTACCTGAGGCACCGGCGCCGGACCATGCGCCGCAGCCGGTATGAGCGTCGCAGTCGCGGAGGCAACTCCTGATCGCCGGAACGGCTTGCCCAGATCGATGATGCATGCCGCCGTTGTGGAGAGTTTCGGCGCGCCTCTCGTCCTGCGAGATATGGAAATTCCTGCCCCGGGTGACGGAGAGATTCTGATCAAGACCGAGGCCTGCGGGGTTTGCCATACCGATCTCCATGCGGCCAACGGTGACTGGCCCCTCAAGCCCGCGCTTCCCTTCATTCCCGGCCACGAGGCAATCGGTCTGGTGGTCGCCGTCGGGGCGGCTGTCACGACCGTGCATCAAGGTGAACGGGTCGGAGTTCCCTGGCTCTACTCGGCGTGCGGTCATTGCGAGTACTGCCTGACCGGATGGGAGACGGTCTGCCCGGATGCCCAGTTTGGCGGGTATACCCGGAACGGCGGCTTTGCCGAGTACCTTCTGGCCGACCCAAATTACGTCGCTCACATCCCTGCCAACCTGGCGGCCAGAGATGCCGCGGCAATCATCTGTGCCGGCATCACTACGTACAAGGGAATCAAGGAGACCGAGGCCCAACCAGGCGAGTGGATCGCTATCTCCGGCGTCGGAGGTCTCGGTCACCTCGGCATCCAATACGCCAAGGCCATGGGGCTACATGTCTGCGCGATCGACATTGATGACGGCAAGCTTGCGCACGCCACCCGGATTGGTGCCGACTTGGTCATCAATGCCCGGGTCGGCGACCCGGCGGCGGTCTTGCAGGACAAGATCGGCGGCGGAGCCCACGGAGTTCTCGTCACCGCGCCCTCACTTGCCGCCTTCACGCAAGGGGTGGGCATGACCCGCAAGCGCGGGACCTGCGTTCTGGTCGGGTTGCCGCCCGGCGATTTTCCCGTGAAGCTTTTTGACGTGGTGGCCAACTGTATTACCATTCGCGGCTCGTTCGTGGGATCTCGTCAGGACATGGCCGAGGCGCTTACCTTCGCCGCCGAGGGCAAGGTTCGCGCCGACATAGAGATGCAACCGCTGGCGGCCATCAACGATGTGCTCACCAGGCTGAAGAATGGTGACGTGCCCTCCCGGGTGATTCTCGAGTTTCTGGATCAGTAACCGATGCGATCACGACGCAGAGGGGACAGAGGGCTCCTCGGTGGCTCCGAGCGCCGCGGAACCAACAGGAGGATTCATCCTCGGAGGATAGGTCGCGCCCAGTGATCGCATCTCCGATCACTCGGCACTGGGCAGGTGGACGTACATGCTCTGGATCCCCACCCGCCCGGGCCCACGGAACCGATTGAAAATCAGCTCGCCGACGCCGGCGAACATGCCGGTACGGAGTCCGTAGACGGCCGGGCGCATCCGCACCTCGGGATCCATGTAGACCCAGCCGCCCGGTTCGACGTCAATTTCTTCTCCGTCACCCAACACCTTCTCGAAAACATTGCCGAACCCGTGCAGCCAGACCACCCCATCGGCGTCATGGGCCTCGAAGCGGTCGACCCAAAAGCCGCTGTTCCCGAAGAGGTTGTTGCTCAGGCCCCGGAGATGACTGGTGCTGTAGCGGACCGACGCCGTCGCAGCCAGGAACTGGTGCTCGCGCACCAGGATGGCGGCCCCACGGGGAAGGTCGAGCGGGAAGACGTGCCCGGGCGCGTCCCGGGAGAAGGCGATGTCACCTCTGCCCTTGGCTTCGGTGAGCAGGAGTTGGCGCCCCGAGACGAGGCGCCGGACGGCCCCTCGAACGGCCTTGAGCTTGATCGTCACCTGGGGCTCTTTCCAGAGCACCACGTGATGCTCGAAGTACACCGCCATGGAACCGTCCATGGTGCAGTGAAGCATCGGCACCAGCTCGCCCTCGATTAGGTAGGAGATCCCCGGGGCCAGTCCCTCGCGGATCCGGGTGGGGAGCATCTGGGGAGGGTTCACGGCCGCTCTCCTCCGGTTCCGGGCGGATTCGCTGGTATGGTCCTCCCTCCCGCCGGGTCGGTGCCGCTCAGGCGGTGGGCGTGATCACGAGCTTCACGTGAGGGGAGGCAGCCTGCCGAATCCAGGCCGCCGTGACCTCCTCGAGCGGGACCTCCTCGACCTCCAGCTGAATCCGGCCCCGGGCGGCGTGGTCGGCCAGCTCGCGGAAGGCGCGGGCCTGCTGCTTCGGGCTGGTGCCTGAATTGAAGTGGCCGAGGATGACCAGCTGCCTCCCCCGGACGATCTGCGAGCTGAGCGTCGCCAGGTCTCCCGCGCTCTGACCCAGATTGACGATCCGCGCCGAGGGGGCGGCGGCAGCCACCGCCGCCTCGAGGGGGACCCCCCAGACCGGGTCGAAGACCACCTGGACCGGCCCCTCGGCGGCTACGGCGAACTCGGCCCCGAGCTCGGCGACGCTCTGGTCGGTCAGGGCGACGACGGCGTCGGCCCCCAACTCGAGGGTGCGGACCAGGGCCTTTTGATCGCGGCCCGCCGCGACCACCCTTCCCGCGCCCAGCAGCCGGGCGATCTGGACCGCGAGCTGGCCGACGACCCCGGTCGCCCCCAGGATGAGCACCCGCTCTCCGCGCTGGAGCCTGGCCTTGTCCACCAAACAGATCCAGGCGGCCACGCCTGCCACTCCCAGGCCGGCGGCGACTGGGGAGGACAGCTCATCCGGGAAATTGAGGCAGGCAGCCCGGTCTGCCACCGCCCACTCGGCCAGGGCTCCCTGAGATCTGGACGAGGTCTGGAAGCGCACCCGCTTGCCCTTAAGCCGATGACTCCCCTCGACCACGGTGCCAACCCCCTCGGACCCCGGCACGTAGGGGAGCTCGGGAGTTCCACTCCTGAACCCCCCGGCGGCGATCCGCAGGTCGACCGGGTTCAGCGCCGCCGCCTCCACCTGAATCAAGACCTGGCCTGGAGCCGGTGCCGGCACCGGAATCTCCCTTGGGACTGGGGGGACGCTCAACTGAGACACGACCGCGGCTCGCATGGTCGTCCGGTTCACCCGCTCACACCCTATGTTTGAACGGTGGGGAGCCCGCCCGTGACCACGGTCAGGCCCGCCCACATTCCCGCCGCCTCGTGTCCGGGTACTAGGCAGGCCAGCCGGTAGCTCCCGACCTGGCTCGCCGTAAAGGTGTAGGTCGCCGTCTGTCCGGGCGGTGTGCCCACGGTCGGGTTGGGCGTTCCCGCCCCGGGAAAGGCCGGGGTCGCGCCGGTTGCGGTGACCACTACCGCAGAGTGGCTCAGGGGTCCCATGTTGCTGAACTCAACCGTAACGCTCCAGCCCTCGGGCACGGAGACCCGCATCGCCCCCGCTGCCTCGCCGTCGAAGTTGAGCCCGTGATCAGCTCCCTGATAGGAGGCGATCGCCTTCCAGGTCAGAGTCCTGGTCGCGGCGTCGAACGAGACCCAGCGGTCGAGCGTGACCACGGCACTGCTGGCGCTCGGCGTCGGCGTCGCCCGCGGGCTCGGCGACTGGGTCGGGGTTGCGACCGGCCTCGGGAGCAGGAAGTCCGGTCGCACGGAGATCAAGCCATCGACGGTGAGGGTGAGCTCGGTAGCCCGGCTCGCTCGTCCCGGCTGGATGCTCCAGGCGGTGAAAGGGTGGGAGGAAGGAAAGGCGGGAATGGCTGAGAGTGTGGCCCGGTCCCCGCAGGCGACCGCGATCGTGTTCACGTTCCGGGAGAAGTGGAAAATCTGGCCGGCGACCCGGGCCTGGACGCTGCCCAGGAGGGCAGTACCTGAACTCGGGATGACCACTGTCACCGAACAGCCCACCCCGGTTTCGGGCGAGCTAATTGGGTTGCCGCCGCACCCTGCCAGCAGCGCCGCCAGCCCCAGGCCGGCCAATCCCCATAGTGCGGGGCGCCGGGTCGGAGGGAAGCGGCCCCAATTCGATCCGGCCCGGGCCGGGCCGCCACCTTGCATCCCGACCAGGGTACCCGATGGGGTGGGCGAGGCAGCCTTCGTCGAGCGTTGCGGGTGCCTATTTTGGGGCGGAGCGCTACCGTAGGCGTCGGTGAGTGCGACCAATGAGCTCGCGGTCAAGGAGACGGGCGCCGACAGAAGGCAAGACGAGAGGCGCGACCGCCCCTGGCAGGTGGTCGTCTGGAATGACCCAGTCACCCTGATGAGCTATGTCGTCTTCGTGTTTCGCCGGCTCTTCGGCTTCGATCTGCCGACTGCGACCAAGCTTATGCTCCAGGTCCACAACGAGGGCAAGGCGGTTGTTGCCACTGAGCCTCGGGAGCGGGCCGAGGTGGCGGTCGCCCAGCTCCACGCTCACGGCCTGCAGGCGACCCTGGCTCGGGACTGAGCGTGGCCCAGATCAACCGCCAGGGCGAGCTGGTTTACCTCCGGGTCAGCCGGGGGGAGCGGAGGGCGCTCCTCCAGATCCTGGAGCGGCTGGAGCCGCTCGTAGAACACTGTCACTGGGCCAAGCCCCGGGCCTACCAGGCGGAGGAGGACGAGCGCGAGTACCAGCGCCTGGTGGGGACCGATCTGGCCGACGCCCGCGCCGCCGACCTGGCCCAGGTTCGGGTCGCCCTGGAGTCGGACGAGCGCATCCTGCTCTCCTCGGACGGCGCCATGGCCTGGATGCGAGCCCTCAACCTGCTCCGGCTGGCCTTGGCCGAGCGGCTCGGCATCGCCGCCGACGGCTGGGAGGAGAAATACACCCTCCAGGAGCACCGCAAGCCTCCGCTGGCTACGCTCCACCTGCTCAGCTGGGTCCAAGAGGGTCTGGTCGAGGCGCTCAGTCCCGGCTGAGCTGGCAGCGGACGAGGCTTAGGAGGGGGGCCGTCCCCAGAGCTCGGCCATCCAGCGTTCCAGCTCATCGGGGTGGGAGGGGAGCCCGACGCTCAGCAGGCGGTAGCCGTCCTCGGTGACCAGCACGTCGTCCTCGATCCGGACGCCGATCCCCCGCAGCTCCTCGGGGACAGTGAGATCGTTGGGCTGGAAGTAGAGGCCGGGCTCGACGGTGATCACCATGCCCGCCCGCAGCGGTCCCGACCGATAGGTCTGCTCCCGGGCGCGGGCGCAGTCGTGGACATCCAGGCCGAGCATGTGGCTGACGCTGTGCAGGGTGAAGCGCGTGTGCAGCTGACTCTCGGGCCGCAACGACTCCTCGGCGCTGACCGGGAGCAGCCCCAGGTCCGCGAGACCCTCGGCTAGCACCCGCATGGCGGCGCGGTTGGGGGCGACGAAGTCGTTGCCCGGAAGCACCTCCGCGAAGGCGGCAAGCTGGGCCCGGTAGACCAGCTCGTAGACCCGCCGCTGGGCGGGACTGAAGTGTCCATTTATGGGTACGGTCCGGGTCACGTCGGCCGTGTAGAAGCGGTTGGTCTCCACCCCGGCATCGAGGAGGAGAAGCTCGCCGGGACGGACCTCGCCGGTGTTGCGACTCCAGTGGAGGATGGTGGCGTGGCTGCCGGCGGCAGCGATCGTCGAGTACCCGACGTCGTTTCCGGCCGAGCGTGCCCGGCCGAAGAAGGCGACCTCCACGTCGCGCTCAGTGGCGGCCTGGGGAAGAGCTCGGACCACGTCCTCGAACCCT
>Ga0307372_10001914_pt1 | contig 35343 bp, 33 predicted proteins | sample OX1MG_FD_202533 | JGI IMG/M metagenome (GOLD analysis project Ga0307372, IMG submission 202533) | Soil microbial communities from Risofladan, Vaasa, Finland - OX-1 | ecosystem: Environmental > Terrestrial > Soil > Coastal area > Acid sulfate soil | place: Finland: Risofladan, Vaasa | collected...
GCGTAGAGGATCTCTGCTTGGTCTGCTGATGCCGGGCCGGCGAGCGGCCAACCGGTGTGGCTCACGATCACACTCTGGCCGACGAAGGGCTGTCCCCGCTCGGTCCCGACCCGATCGGCGGCGACCACGACGACGCTGTTGCAGTGTGCAGATGCCATGCAGAGGATCGTCGCCATCGCGGGCGCGTTCGGCGCCTGACCCGGGATCGGGACCCAGTTGGTCGGGATGCAAACGATGTCTGCGCCGCCGAGGGCGCAGGCCCTGTAACTCTCGGGAAACCAGCCGTCGTAGCAGATGAAGGTCGCGAGGCGGCCAATAGGCGTGTGGAACACTGGAAAGCCGAGGTCGCCCGGTTCGAAGATGAGGCTCTCCTCCGACCACAGGTGGACCTTGCGGAACTTGCCCACGTAGCCGGCTGCGCCGATCACCACCGAGGTGTTGAAGAGCTGCGCACCTGACCGCTCCGCCACGCCGATCACCACATGGAGGCGGAGCTCGGCAGCCGCCGCCTCGAGGGCGCGACAGGTCGGTCCGTTCGGCACCTCCTCGGCGAGCGCGAATGCCTCCTCACGCGACTCGAATACGTAGCCGGTATTCGTCAGCTCCGGCAGCACGACCAACTGCGCCCGGGAGCGTCGCGCCTCACGGAGGATCGCCAGAGCCATTTCCAGGTTCGCCGTCGTGTCGCCGAATTCGGGCTGCAGCTGTGCTGACGCCACGCGAAGCATCGCTTCTCCTTGTTCGCCCTGGTTGTTCCCTGGGATCGTCGACCTTCGCCGATCCTTCTTGACTGACGAGCTAGGCCAACTGCGTCGTCGACTCCCGTACGACAAGGTATGGGGTAACCGCGACGCGCTGGTGCGGCCCGTCGTGATGTTCGGCACGCTCGGCGAGCAGTCGCAGCGCCTCTGCCGCGATGGCGTCGTGAGGTTGGCGGACGGTCGTGAGCGACGGGGTCGACAGCTCGGCCGCGCCAATGTCGTCGAAGCCGGTGACGAGCACATCGTCGGGCACGCGGACGCCCGCGAGGAGGAAGCGGCGGAGCAGGCCGAGCGCGATGAGGTCGTTGGCGCACACCACCGCGTCGGGCAGCCGGAACCTCGATAGGAGGGCGTCGGCCGCGGTGGCTCCCCAAGCAGTGGTGAACTCACCAAGGAGGGGTTTGAACGTCTCGAGCTCGGCGCGCGCCGACGCGTCGAAGAAGGCCGCCAGCCGTAGCTGAGCGGACGAGTTCGATGGCTCGGAGCCGACGAAGACGACACTGTGCGCGCGGACGTCGGCGACGTGCTCGACGACAAGGTGGATACCGACCGTGTCGTCGACGCCCACCCAGTCCGTCGCTTCTCCGGCGACCCGGCGGTCGATCTGGACGAGCGGCACCCTGCGCGATGCCGAGCGCACCGCCTCGGCGCTGTGCTCGGCGTCGCAAGGGCTGATCATGATCCCGTCGACCTGGCGGTCGAGCAGCGCCTGGAGTCGGAGCTGCTCGACTCCGACGTCGCGCATCGAGTCGCAGAGCAGCACCTGCCTCGTCGTCGGCTGGAGGCGGGCGTCGACCGCCTCGATGAGGGCGGGGAAGAACGGGTTCGTGATCTGGGGCACCACCAAGCCGATCGTGTCGGTGACCTGGCGCCGCAGCGCGCTCGCGACCCGGTTGGGGCGGTAGCCGAGGTCGTTGGCCGCGGCGACCACCAGCAGCGCGTTGCGCTCGGAGACCGGTCGAGTGCCGCTCAGGGCGCGAGAGGCCGTCGCGACCGAGACGCGGGCGCGGGCAGCGACGTCGCGGATCGTGACGGGCGACGTCCCGGAGCCGGATTGGGAATCGATTGCCATCTCGGCTCCGGCAGCTTCCTTGTCGTAGCTCGCCAGCATCTCAGACAGAGAGATCTTATCCCTGTCCAGGGTGGAGGTGGCTCTTGACACCGATGACCGTCAGACTACACTCCATCTCTCGTGATGGTAATCGTTTACCAACCGCCGTTCGTGCCGACGCCAGCCGCTGCGGCGCGCGCGCACTGAGGACTCCGGTGGCACGCGTCCTTCTCGCAGGGGAATCGTGGACCACGCTCTCGGTGCACACGAAGGGATTCGACTCCTTCGTCACCTCCACATACGCAGAAGGAGCGGACGACTTTCGGGCGGCACTCGAAGTCGCGGGCCACTCGCTCGTGTACCAGCCGAACCACGAGGCGGCCGAGCGCTTCCCCTCTGGGCGCGCGGAGCTCGAAGGATTCGACGTCGTCGTCCTGAGCGACATCGGCTCCAACACGCTGCTTCTTCCTGCGGCGACGTTTCTCCGCGCCGAGGTCCGCCCCAACCGACTGGCCGTTCTCCGCGAGTGGGTCACCTCGGGTGGCGCGCTGGCCATGATCGGCGGCTACCTGAGCTTTCAGGGGATCGAAGGTCGGGCGAACTATCGCTCGACGCCGTTGGCCGACGTCCTGCCTGTGGAGCTGGAGGTCGGCGACGATCGACAAGAGACTCCCCAGGGGGCGGTAGTGCAGCGATCGGATGTCGAGCACCCGATCACGAAGGGCATGGAGCACGATTGGCCCGCCCTGCTCGGCTACCAGCGCCTGGTCCCAAGACCGGATGCCGAGGTGCTGGCCACGATCGACGGCTGGCCGCTGCTCGTCGTCGGGATGCACGGAAGGGGCCGAGTGCTCGCCTTTGCCTCGGACATCGGACCGCATTGGGCGCCACGAGGGTTCGTCGAGTGGCCCGGCTACGAGAAGTTGTGGGCGCGGGTGATCGCCTGGCTCGCTGACGAGGAAAACGCGGACGCGAGGTGAAGCCCGACCTCACCCCCGACCCGCCGCCGGGCCTCGTCGCCGCCCAGCGCGTCGCCGTCGGCGCCGCCGAGCACGCGATTCGCACGGCGGCGCCGGGAACGTCCGAGCGTGAGCTCTCGCTCCTCGCCGAGGCACACGCTCGGAGCCTTGGCGCGACCGACTTCTGGACGATAACGAACGTCGGCTTCGGCGTCGGCTCTCTGCGGTGCTTTCCGACCGAGCCGCCGACTGACCGGACACTGTGGTCACTCGACGTCGGTCACGTCGACGTGCATCCCGTGACGAGAGATGGCTGGTGGGGGGACTGCACGCGGACGCTGGTCACCGGCGAGGTGCCCGAGTACGTCGAGATGCAGGGAGAGATGGAGGAGGCGCACCGGCTCCTCCTGGACAGCACCCGTCCAGGGATGCCAGCGAACGAACTCTACGGGCTCTTCGCCCGAGACTGCGAGCGCTACGGACTGCTTGCACTCGACCGTTTGCACAACATCGGCCACTCGCTCGGTCGGTCGACCTCGTACGACCTCGGCTACATCGATCGCCACAACACGACCCCGATGTGGGGAGCGTGGGCGATCGAGCCCTTCTTCGGAAATCACCTCTACGGCGTGAAGCTCGAGGACGTCGTCTGGTTCGGATCGGAGCAGTGCAGGGTCGTGCGCTGAGGGGCGCGCACCACGGCGCGAAGCACAGGAAGTCACATGTCACATCGGAGAATCGGAGACTGACGATGAGAATGCCCAGAAGCAGAGTGCCACGATGGGTCGGCATCGGCGCGAGCACGTTGCTCGCGCTCGCCCTCGTGGCAGGGCTTGCCGCGCCGGTCAGCGGCAGCGTGCGACACCCCGCCAAGGTGGCGACGGCACCGAAGAAGGTGGCGGGTGGGACGGCGACCTTCGCGGAACTTCCTGGGCTGGCGCCAAACTACATCTTCCCGATGGACAGCTTGCCCTACTTCTCCTTCAACAACATCCTGTTCCTCCAGTTCCTCTTGTACCGCCCGCTGTACTTCTTCGGAAGCGGCACGAAGCCAGGCCTCAACACGCAGGTGAGCCTCGCCTACCCGCCCGTGTACTCCGCACACGACACCGTCGCGACCATCAAGCTCAAGCACTACCTTTGGTCCGACGGCACACCCGTTGTCGCCAATGACATCCAGTTCTGGCAGAATCTCGTCACGGCCAACAAGACGAACTGGGCTGGCTATGCCCCGGGGTACTACCCGGACAACATCAAGAGTTCCATGGTCGTGAACTCGAACGAGATCGTCTTCCACATGACGCATCCGGTGAACCCCACCTGGTTCACGGACAATGAGCTGTCGCAGATCACGCCGCTCCCGATCCAGTCGATGGACAAGACTTCGTCGAAGGCGCCTGCGTCCCGCTATGACATGGCACCGGCCGGCGCGCGCAAGGTGTACGCGTTCCTCAACGCTCAGTCGAAGACGCTATCCACCTACGCGACGAACCCGGTCTGGACGACGGTCGACGGCCCGTGGAAGCTGCAGAGCTTCAGCGTCGACGGACGAGCCGTCTTCGTCCCGAACCCCCGTTACTCGGGGCCGGTCAAGGCGTCGCTCGCGAAGTTCATCGAGCTCCCCTTCACGAGTGACGCCGCGGAGCTAAACGAGCTGCGGTCGGGGGCGATCACCGTCGGCTACCTTCCCTTCGAAGACGTTGCCCAGAAGTCGCAGCTCGCCGCTGACGGCTACAACCTCACGCCCTGGCAGATCTTCGCATTCAACTACTTCGCCGCCAACGAGCACAACCCCCAGGTCGGAGCGACCTTGAGCCAGACCTACGTGCGCCAGGCACTGGAGGAGCTGGTCGACCAGTCCGGGGTGATCAGGGCCTTCTACCACGGCTACGCCGTCCCGACGTGCGGACCGGTACCGCTTACCCCCAACGATCCGTACGCGAGCAGCTATGAGAAGAGCTGTCCGTTCTCCTACAACCCGAGCAAAGCCAAGTCGCTGCTGACCGCCCACGGCTGGAAGGTCGTGCCCGGCGGCGTCAGCTCGTGCGCCAAGCCAGGGACCGCGGCCAACGAGTGCGGCGCGGGCATCGCCAAGGGTGCCAAGCTGGCATTCAACTTCGTGTACGCCTCGGGGAATCTGCCCCTCGACGAAGCCGTCCAGGTCTACAAGTCCGACGCCGCGAAGGCGGGCGTCGAGTACCAGCTCTCGTCCCAGTCGTTCGCCTCGGTGAGCGGGCTCGCGATTCCCTGCACGTCGACTCAGAGCTCCTGTAGCTGGCAGCTAGCTGACTGGGGCGCCGGCTGGCTCTACTCGCCCGACTTCTACCCGACCGGCGACGGCATCTTCGCGACAGGGGCGGGCGGAAACACGAGCAACTACAGCAACAAGACGAACGACGCGAACATCGCCTCGACGGTGTCGCCGGGGGCGGGGCAGCCCGCGCTGACGAAGTACCAGGACTACCTGGCGAGCCAGGTGCCATTCATCTGGCAACCCACTGCTCCTTACCAGCTGACGGAGGTGTCCTCCAAGCTGAAGGGAGTGGTTCCGCAGAACATCTACTTCAACCTGCTCCCCGAGGAGTGGTACTTCACCAAATAGCGATGTCGAGGGGGCTTGAGCGCGGACAGCACGGTGGAGCGGTACGACCGGGAGTCGTACGGAAGCACCGACTGCTGTCCGCGCCAGGCCCTCCGAGGCGCGGGTACCGACTGCGGGGCCAGGATCAACGCGACACCGGCACTTGCTGGGGCCGATCGGGGTGACCGGCTACCTGTTGCGGCGTGTTCTGCAGGCCGTCGTCGTGCTCCTCGGCGTGTCGATCGCGGCCTTCCTTCTCCAGCACCTCATCGCGAGCGGGCCGAACCTCGCACGCGCCATCATCGGCTCGCGGGCGAACAGCGCAACAGTCGCGGCGTTCATCCGTGAGTACGGTCTCGATCGCTCGCTGCCCGAGCAGTATCTGGCGTTCCTCTGGCAGCTGCTCCACGGCAACATGGGGTACTCCTACAAGATCAACGAGAGCGTGGACGCGATCGTCGCCCACGACCTGCCGAAGGACCTTCTCCTCGTCGGGTCCTCGTTGGTTCTCGCTCTCGCGGTCGCAGTTCCGGTTGGCATGATGCAGGCAGCGAAGCGCAATCGCGCTGCTGACTACCTCGCGACGACGACGTCGTTCGCGTTGTACTCAATGCCGTCGTACTGGCTCGGCCTGCTACTCATAGCGGCGTTCTCGATCGGGCTGAAGTGGCTGCCGGCACAGGCGCCACAGGCAGCGACCATCACCGGCGTGCTTGCCCAGCCGCGAGCACTCGTATTGCCGATCCTGTCCCTCGCCCTCGTCAACTACGCCGTGTTCAGCCGGTACATGCGGTCGTCAGCGATCGAACAACTGGCCGAAGACTACGTCCGTACCGCCAGGGCGAAGGGCGCTTCACGGCTACGGATCCTGACCCGCCACGTCCTGCGCAACGCCTTGATCCCAGTTGTCACGCTGGTCGGCATGTCGTTGCCGACGATCGTCACCAACGGTCTCATCGTGGAGCTCGTCTTCAACTTCCCCGGCCTCGGGCTCACCTTCTTCAACGCCGCGCAGTCGCTCGACTACCCGGTCGAGCTCGGCATCACGGTGCTGATCGGCGTGTTCACGGTTGTCGGATCGCTGCTCGCTGACGTCTTCTACGCGGCGCTCGATCCGCGGGTGAGATATCGATGAAGGCTTGCGTGGCCGCGAGCCCAGAGGCATCGAGATGAGCGCCGACGTGTCCGCGGTTCTCTCGGAGTCTCCACAGCACGAGCGTCTATCCGACGACAGAGCTACGAAGGACCCGCAGTGGCGCCGCGTGCTCCGAACCTTCGAGGAGAACAGGCTGGCGTTCGCCAGCATCGGTCTCCTCGTCCTTATCGCGCTGTTCTGTTTCGTTGGCCCTCTCATCTATCACACCAACCAGGTTGAGACGAGCCTCCTGGACGCGAACTCGCCGCCGAGCTCGTCACATCCTCTCGGCTCGGACAACCTCGGCTACGACGTGCTCGGACGACTGATGGTTGGCGGCCAGAGTTCGCTCGAGATCGGACTCGCGGTCGCAATCATCTCGACCGGTTTCGGCGCTTTGTACGGCGCGGTCGCCGGCTGGTTCGGCGGAGCGGCCGACGCAGTCATGATGCGTGTCGTGGACGTCGTGATGTCGATGCCGATGGTCTTGGTGTTCGTCTTTCTTGCAACTGTGTACCGACCGACGCTCCCGTTGCTCATCGTCGTACTGTCGCTCTTGTCGTGGCTTGGGCCGGCGCGCCTCATACGCGGCGAAGCGCTGTCGCTTCGCACCCGCGAATACGTCCAGGCGGTGCGTTCGATGGGAGGGGGGTCGCGCCGCATCGTGTTGCGCCACATCGTGCCGAACGCGATGGGGACGATTGTCGTCAACGCAACGTTCCAGGTCGCAGACGCGATCATCGCACTCGCGCTGCTCAGCTACCTGGGCTTCGCAATCCCTCCGCCCGCGGCATCCTGGGGAGGCATGCTTTCCAACGGGACGAACTTCCTGCTCGACGGCTATTGGTGGGAGATCTACCCGGCGGGGATCATGATCCTGCTCACGGTCGTGGCGTTCAACTTCATCGGCGACGCGCTGCGCGACTCCCTCGACGTCCGCCTTCAACACCGGTGAAGCCGACGAGAGGACCGGCGGCCGCCGACATCATCGTCGTCGGGTCGGCGAACCTAGATCACGTGCTCGCCGTACCTCGGCTCCCCGCACCGGGCGAGACGGTGGCCGCGAGCGACGAGACGACGACAACTGGGGGGAAGGGCGCCAACCAGGCGGTCGCCGCGGCAGCTCTCGGAGGTCGAGTGGCGCTGGTCGGAGTCGTCGGGGGCGATGCCGAGGGGCGAAAGGCCCGCTCGTCGCTCAGATCGGCAGGTGTCGACGTGACCTACCTGGGCAGGGGGAGCGCTCGTACTGGTGCGGCGACGGTAATGGTCGATGGCTCGGGCGAGAACATGATCGTCGTCAGGGCCGGAGCGAACGACGAGCTGTCGGCCGACGACGTACGTCGCGCGATTCACGCTCTTGGGAGTGTGCATTCGCTCGTCCTCGCCAGCCTGGAGGTGCCTCTATCGGCAGTCTTGGCAGCTGCCGATGTCGCTGGGGAGATCGGCGCGCGATTCGTGCTCAACACCGCGCCTGCCCGCGAGTTGCCAGCGGACCTGCTCGCCAAATGCGATGTAGTTGTCCCTAACGAGGTCGAACTGGCGCAGCTCGGAGGTGCTGCCGAGGACATCCTTGCTCGCGGCGCTCGTGCTCTGGTCGTCACCAGGGGCGGTCGCGGTGTTGAGGTCTACGTTCCTGGTGGCAAACCGATAGCTGTCCCGGCACCCGAGGTCGAAGTGCGAGACACGACGGGAGCCGGCGACGTGTTCGTCGCGGCGCTCAGCACGGCGCTGCAGGAGGGCACTCACCTCGAGGACGCGTGTCGATTTGCTGCCGCGGCCGGCGCGCTCGCAACGACGCGTCTCGGCGCGCGAGGCATGGTGCCACGTCGCGAGGAGATCGAGGCCCTGCTGGACTGAACCCCGTTGGGATTGGTCAAACACGGACTGGCGACCGCCACCTGACATCAGTGAGTGGACGCCGTGCTCTCCGGGGCGGGACCGGCACCTATTTCATCACGGGCGCGAATCCACGCATGAACGAGGTCCAGGCAGGCTCGTACCTGCTGATGGACCGTTTTCACGGTGGCCTGGTGCCCGGTGGCTTCGAATTCGCTCTCACGGAGAGCCAAGCGTCCACATGTGGGAGCAGCCGGTCTTCGCGTACGGACAGGCTCCGCGGATGGTCGTTCACCGCTACCGGGTAGTCAGCGCTCACGTAGCAGCAGTAGAGAGCCTGACCGCGCACCATGTGGCCCTGGAGCTTCTTCCCGCAGCAGTCACAGATCACCAATCCGGCGAGCGGGTAGCGAGACGATTCAGCCGCCCCGGGATGGGCGAGCAGCAGCTCCCGATCGCGACCGCCCGCCAGGTCTGGCTCCGGAGCTCGTCCTATGGTCTTCCACACCCGGCTTCACGGTCAGGCCTGGAGAGCCTCCCCCTGTCGCCACACGTCAATTCCTCCGGGAGCGCCGAGTCGTTGCCTCACCTGAAAGCTCCGGATGATCCGTGGCGGTGAAGGAGCGGTTGACGGCTCGATGGGGTGCCGGCGCCTTGGCCAGGACGAGGCGCTCGAGCTGGGCGCAGAGCCATCGTGTCGACCTTCGCACCGTGCCCGGCTAGGAGGACCAGGTTGCGCCAGGTGGCCGCCGCGTGGGCGGGAGCTCAGGGGAATCGTCCAGGGACCACCTGGTAGCGGCGCGATATGTGAACGTCGGCAGGCGCGCTGCCACTGGCCGCGCCGCTCACCGAGCGGCCCGCTCGCTCGCGAGGAGTCGATCGCCGAACTGGAGTTGGACGCGCTCGCCCGCGTCGAGCCCGCCGTCGTAGAAGAGGCCGAGCAGTGTCAAGGCTGCGTGGTCCGGCCTGGTGATCTCGAGACCGGTGAGTTCGGCGAAGCGGCGCAGCCTATTGAGGACGGTGTTCCTGTGGCAGTACAGCCTCCGGGCGGTGTCTGCGGCCGTGCCGTCGCCTACGAGGTAGGCGACGAGCGTCTGCCGAAGGATCCGGCCCTCGTTCGGACTGACGTCCCGAAGTCCACGCAGAATGTCGGCGCACAGCGCTCGGCCGAGGCTTTCTCCGAGCTCGGACGCCACGACCGCGAGCCATGACGTGCTGAGGAGGGTTGACGCCCTAGCGTGGTCGGGCAGGTTGTGGGCGACCACTGCGGCATACCGGACGGCTTGGGGCACGTCGGCAAGTGTCGGTGCGGAGGCCACGCAACAGCCCACGTTTGCCAGCGCCGCCACGACAGATCGCTCGCTGGCATTCGAAACCTGGGCGACAAGGACCTCGCCGTCCTGGGTGTCCTGGCGGTGACAGGAGATGCCCTTCGCGGCCAACTCCCACGCGGCGTTCCACATCCAGCGATGGCCCTGTGAGGCAGCGACAGCGACGGTGAAGCGCGCCCCGAGGTCGAAGTTCAGCACGGTCGCCGCCTGCTGCAGCGTTGCGCTATGGCTTCCGTCATGATCGAGCAGCCGACGGAACCACGCGCTTCGGACGTCGTCCCGCTTCCGCGCCATCTCCAACTCCGTCTGCTGGTAAGAGCGGACGACCCCCACGCTGTACTGCTCGACGGCCTCCCAGACCCGGAACGCGCTGTTCAGCAGTGCCTCCCGGTCGTTTGGACCTGAGCGCTTGAGGAGCGCTGCCCACAGAATGCGGAAGTTCTCGCGCATCCCTTGCATGAGCGAGGTGAGCGGGAAGCCCTGCTCGGCGCGGCTTCGGCCTACAGCTTCGGGCACGTTGCACAGCCGCTTCGGAACTTCACGTCCGCCGATCAAGCGAAGGAGGTATTCGATGCTCGGGTAAGCCTTCTGTCGCACTTCTTCCTCCGTGACGATGCCCGAGGCGAAGGCCGCGGCGTACCCGTCCAACTTCTTCGCTGCTATGAGGAAGGATTCGACGTGCTCATCGAGATCGTCCATCAGGCTTCCGATGAGCCGATCGAGCGCAGGGCTCGGCGACAGCGTGGATGGGTCCGAGCTGGGGCCCGCTGTGTTCATTCGCTCCCCCCTCGTACGTCGCCCGAACCTCCGATGGCTCGAGCCGCTCGCTCCCACATGCGTGGTGTACAGCTTGGACCAGGCACTTTGAGTAGCGCCATCGCTCGTCCCATCGCGATCGGGCTCGGCGGGCCCGAACCTGTCGGCCGCGACAGAGACGCCACATTGTGCAGATGCACAATATCGGCTCCTATTCGGGTGCGCCGCGTCCCTTGTCGCACCGAAGCACCGGACGGATACTGCTGACCAAGATCCCTTAGCCACGGGATCTGCGGCGCAGGGGGGTGTTGGGGCGCGGTGCAACTCGCTGTGGCGTTGGCACAAGCCAACTGCCTAATCCATGCCGACCATCTGGCGGGTACCGTCCAGCACGTTCGCCGACAGCGCGATCGTCGCCTTGACGGCCGAAATCGCCGTCGCGAGCGGTGCGAGCTTCGCGACGAGCGGGTCGTTCATCGCTCGCGTCGCGGCGGTTCTTGGAGCCCGAACGTCGAGGCGAGCAGTTGGACGCGATGCACTCCCTCTGTCGTAGGGCTCGAGGCCCTCGGCGACCCTGGATTTCGACCCCCCCGACCCCCCAAGCGTCAGGGCGGAGCAGACCGCCCTCGGTCCCGTCGGGCTGTTCCAGAGGCATTTGGCGGCCGACGAGCATCTGGACTCAGCAGGATGCCCTTGTGCGAGAAGGCGTCACGCGATGAAGTCCATGAGAAGAGGGATCGGGCATGCCCACGGGATTGAGAAGTCTTGCGTTGAACGCAGGGAGGCTAGAGGGCATGCGAAACGACAAATCGACGCGACACATCCCCTCGGGGCTGTTTACCGACCTGGTCGCGCACGAGGTGAGCCTTCGTCGGATCGAGTCCTTCGACTGGGATGTTGTCCCGAGTCGCGCCCCGGCCGTATTCACACGCGGGATCTGCTCGTGACCGCGGCGGGCGACGGGCAGTTAGCGATCACCGAGGAGATCGCCCGGTTCGTGAGCCGGACGCCGCGCGAGTTCGCTGTGGGCACTCTGGCCGACCGCGTTGAGCGCGCGCTCATCGACACCATCGGCGTCGCCATCGCCGGGCGCGACGAGGAGTGCTTCCGAATCCTGCAGCGAACCGTGCTGCCCGCAGGTTCCGGGGGGTCTTCGACTGTTTGGGCGACGGGCCAGCGCGCGAGCGAGGGCGACGCGGCGCTGCTCAACGGGACGGCTGCGCACGCGCTCGACTTCGACGATGTCGCCGATGCGATCTACGGGCATCCGAGCGCGTTGCTGCTTCCAGCGCTACTGGCGGCTGCCGAGGCCGAGAACCTCCCGGGCGGGGCGCTGGTCGACGCCTACGTCATCGGCTTCCAGGTTGCCTGCGCGGTGGCGGACGGCCTGCCGATCCGGCCGCACTACTCGCGAGGCTGGCACTCGACGGCGACGGTGGGCGTCCTTGCCGCGACTGCAGGGGTCAGCCGCCTGCTCGGCCTCTCCGAAGAGACGGTGCGTTGTGCGCTCGGGATCGCTGCCTCTATGGCGAGCGGTAGCCGGCAGAACTTCGGAACGATGACTAAGCCGCTGCATGTCGGTCTTACCGGCCGGAACGCTCTGCTTGCGACGCGGCTCGCGGCGGGCGGCTTCACGGCCGATCCCCAGCAGCTCGAGTCGAAGCTCGGGTACTTCGCGATGTTCGGGGTCGACAGCGATCTGCACGCGGTCTCGAGGGCGTTGCGCGACGAGTGGGCGATCGAGAGCCGAGGCTTGAACGTGAAGAAGTACCCCTGTTGCTACAACACCCACAGGACAGCCGATGCCGCGCTCGCAATGGCTCTGCGGCTGGCGGCGCTCGGACAGGAGCCCACCGCGATCACACTGACGCTCGAGCCTGGCGGCTTCGACCCGTTGATCCACCACCGCCCCTCGAGCGGCCTCGAAGCGAAGTTCAGTGCCGAGTACGTCGTCGCGGCCTGTCTGGAGGACCAGTCGCTCAGGCTGTCGTCGTTCCGGGACGACGCGGCCAGGCGGCCTGCCGTCCAAGCCCTCGAGGCCAAGATCACAGTCCGCGAATCGGACCACCCGCCGTACGGCCGGGAGAACTGGGACTTCGCGTACGCGGCGCTCGAGGTCGAGGCCGGTGGCGAGGTCCTGCGAGAGCGGGTCGACGTGCCGAGTGGCGACGCCCGCCGCCCGCTCGCGGCTTCGGAGCTCGAGCGGAAGTTCCGCGACTGCGTCGACAGCTCGGGTTCGGGCTGGGACGGTGACGCGATCCTCGGGGACCTCTCGGGCATCGCGAAGCGATCAAGTGCCGACGCGTTGCGCTACATCTCGAACCGGGGGGCATGATGGCCGCGAAGACGACGGGCGTAGCGATCGTCGGCGTGGGTCAGACGGATTATCGAGCGCTTTACGCGGACCGCGAGGCCATCCGCGACGAGTTCTCGCTCGGTGCGGACGCCCTTGAGCTCGCCCTCGCCGACTGCGGACTCGCGAAGGACGACCTCGATGGCCTGCTCTGCTCCCGGGTGCCGTATGCGCGGATGGCCGACATCCTCGGGATGCGACACCCCCGCTTCATCCACGATCTGGAAGGCTCGGGGAGGATGAGCGGCGTCGCGCTCCAAGAAGCGGTGGCCCTCGTGTCCAGCGGTCTCGCCGAAACGGTCGCGTGCGTATACGGGAACAACGGTCGGTCCGCGAAGATGAAGTACGGCGGCGAGGACAATGGCCCGACTGCAGCCTACGAGACCATGTACGGAATGACATCGCCCGGGGCGCATTCGGCGATGATGTACCGCCGCTATCGAGACCTCTACGGTGCGCCGGACGACGCGCTCACACCGATCGCGCTGAACAACCGCCGAAACGCGCTTCGTAACCCGGTCGCCGTATTCGAGCAGGAGCTGACCTACGAGCAGTACATGAGCTCGCGCTACATCGCCGAGCCACTCCGGCTGTTCGACTACTGCCTCATCAACGACGGCGGTGTCGCGTTCATCGTGACCTCGATCGAGCGGGCGCGTTCCCTGCCGCACCGGCCGGTAGAGGTGGCTGCGACGGCCGGTCTCGGCGACCTCACGAACTACTACGCAAGCGACGACTTCTTCTTCCTAGCGTGTCAGGAGGTGGCGAGCCGCCTCTACCGGGAGGCTGGTCTCGGGCCGAGTGACGTCGACTGCATCCAGGTCTACGACAACTTTCTCCCGACGGTCCTGTTCACCCTCGAGGGGTTCGGCCACGCGCCGCGAGGTGAGGCCTGGCAGTGGGTTCGTGAACCGGGCAGGATCGAGCTCGAGGGCTCGATGCCGATGAACACCTCGGGCAGCCACACGAGCGAGAGCTACATGCAGGGTTGGGCGCTGCATGTCGAGGCGGTCCGCCAGATTCGCGGCGAGTGCGGAGAGCGTCAGGTCGCGTCGTGCGACGTCGTGCAGTACATGTGCGCATCGCCGATCGTGACCGCACACCTCTTGGTCGGTCGATGAGCGATCTAAGGAGTTCTCTCATGGCTGAACACTCGCTCGCGGCACTGCTACCTCCTGTCAACGAGCAGAATCGCCCCTACTGGGAGGGGTGCGCGGCGGGCGAGCTCCGCCTCCAGCGCTGCGAGGAGTGCGGGACCTTCCGCTACCCGGACAGCCCGCGCTGCCCGAGATGTCTCTCGCCCCGCTCGACCTGGCAGTCGACGAGCGGTCGCGGCGAGCTCTGGTCGTGGATCGTCCTGCACCAGCGATACTTCGACGCCTTCGCGGACCAGTTGCCCTACCCGGTGCTCTGGATACGGCTCGACGAGGGCCCGTTCATGATGACCGGGCTCGTCGGCGAGGTGTCGGGCCTTCGGATCGGCCAGCGCATGGAGGTGGTCTTCGAGCAGGCTGTGCCCGGACGGACGGTCCCCAACTTCCGGGTGGCTCCGTGACCGAGGAGGCGTTGCCGGTCGACGAGCCGGCACGCGGCGGCCTTCGAGCGTCGAGCGCGACCGGGTCCAACGCACCGCCAGGCGGGGGCGACGGACCGCTCGCGGGCCTTCGCGTCGTCGAGATCGGTGACGAGACGATCGAGTACTGCGGCCTGCTCCTGATGGGGCTCGGTGCCGAGGTGGTGAAGGTCGAACCGCCAGGAGGTTGTGACTCCCGCTCGATCGGTCCGTTCGTCGCTGGCCGGAACGAGGACCGCGAGGCGTCGCTGTACTTCTGGCACTACAACCGAGGCAAGAAGTCCGTTGTCCTCGACCGGACCGACGAGGCGGGCCGGGCTGCCCTCGTCGACCTGCTGGACGGTGCCGACGTGCTGCTCCGTTCGGTCACACCGAGCACCGTGGCGCTGCCGGAGCTCGGCGACGAAGCGCCAAGCGCACGGTACTCCCAGCTCGTGGACGCCCGGATCTCCCCCTTCGGCGAGAGCGGGCCCTGGTCTTCATTCAAGGCCTCGGACCTTGTCCACCTGGCGCTCGGGGGGATCATGACCAACTGCGGCTACGACCCGGAGCCGGGTGGCCGCTACGACCTCCCGCCAATCGCCCCCGCGATGTGGCACGCCTACCACATCGTCGGCGAGCAGGTCGTGATCGGCGTGCTCGCCGCGCTGGTGAACAGGACGCGCGACGGCCTCGGCCAGGAGGTGACCTGCGCGATCCACGAGGCTGTGGCGAAGTGCACCGAGGTCGACCTGATGAACTGGGTGATGCGCCGAGCGCCGATGTTCCGCCAGACGTGCCGGCACGCGGTGGAGACGGTCGACGACGCGCTCACGATCGCTTCGCCGAAGGACGGCCGGTGGGTAATGTCGACGCTCCTCAGCGAGCGCGACACCGACCGACTCCTCGGCTTCGTGAAGGACTACGGCTTGGAGCCGCATTCGGATCCTGGCGACGAGATGGCTGCGGGCGGTGACCGAGATGTCCCAGGCACCGGCAGCTTCGGACGGCGGGCGCGAGGGGCGTCGGAGCTGGCGCTGCGGCTGATCCGTGAGTTCACCTTCTCGAAGGTGCCATGGCGCGAGGCCCAGGAGGCGGGGCTGCTCTGGACGCCATTGCGGCGCCCGGAGGAGAACCTCGATGACGACCATTGGTGGCAGCGCGGGTCACTCGGGCTCGTAGAGCACGGCGGGGTCGTGGGATCGCTCGCCTATCCGGTGAGCAAGTGGGTGAGCGACGGTCCCGGCTGGCAGGCCGGCGCGCGCGCGCCGCGAGTTGGCGAGCACACGGCCGAGTTCGTCGTCGCGCAACGTGCCAGGCCACGGGTGGACGCGGAGCCCCGTCGCGATGCGCCGGCAGGTGGCCTTTCGAGGTGGGGCAAGCCCTTTGCTCTCGAGAACGTCCGGATCCTCGATTTCAGCTGGTTCCTCGCCTCTGCGGGTGGCACCCGTTTTGTCTCCGCGTTCGGCGCCGAAAGCATCAAAGTGGAGTGGGCGTCGCATCCCGACACGAGGCTCGCGGCTATGGCGCCGATTGGTGGCCGGGCTGCGAGGCAGGCGGCCACCGAGCCGCTGCGAGGGGTGACCGACTCCGACATGGGGGGGCAGTTCAACAACAAGAATCCCGGCAAGCTGGGCTTGGCGCTGAACGTCCGCCATCCCCGCGGACTCGAGATCGCGCGCGAGCTCGTGAAGATCTGCGACGTGGTCGCAGAGGGCTTCTCTCCCGGCGTCCTCGACAGCTGGGGTCTCGGCTACGACGTGATGACCGCGCTGAATCCCCGCATCATCTACGTCCAGCAGTCGGGGATGGGACGTACGGGCACCTACGGCAGGATCCGGACGATCGGCCCTATCGCGGCATCGATGTCCGGACTGTCGGAGATGTCGGGGCTCCCGGAGCCGGCGATGCCGGCGGGGTGGGGCTACTCCTACCTCGACTGGATCGGTGCGTACAGCTTCGCCCAGGCAGTCCTCTCCGCCCTCTACTACCGACAGTTGACGGGTAGGGGGCAGTGTATCGACGCCTCGCAGGTGGAGTCGGGCCTGTTCGTGACCGGCACGGCCATGCTCGACTGGCAGGTCAACGGGCGCCGGTACGAGCGCGCCGGGAATCGGTCGCCATGGAAGCGGGCGGCCCCGAGCGGAGCATTTCGCGTCGACGGGGACGACCGTTGGATCGCGATCTCCTGCCACTCCGAGGCGGAATGGCGCTCGCTCGTCGGTGTCGCAGGACATCCCGAGTGGCTCGATGACCCGCGGCTGGGCGACCTGTCAGCCCGCCTCGACAATCAGGACTACCTCGAGCAGGTCGTGGCTAGCTGGACCGCGGGCGCGGACGGGGTGCGGCTGATGCACGCGCTGCAGGAGGCGGGCGTACCCGCGGGGATCTGCCAGGGCGCTGAGGACCGGTGCGACCGCGACCCGCAGCTCGCACATCTCGAATGGCTGACCGAGGTGACCGGTACGAAGATCGGAACCTGGCCGGTCGCCGAGATACCGACTCGCCTGAGCCGCACCCCCGCTTTCATCGGAGGGCGGATCGACCGGGGCGCCCCCTGCTACGGCGAGGACACCGACTTCGTCCTGAGCGAGTACCTCGGTCTCTCGGATCGCGAGATTGGCGAATTGCGGACCGATCGGGTGGTCGAGTAGCCGTGGCACTGGTAGCTCGCTGCGCGGCGTCGCACCGCGAGGGCAGGAGCGCATCGGCGGCCGTTCGATGTCACAGCCCTCGTCGCGAGACCCGCGGTGAGCTCGCGTCACTCGAGACGGAGGAGCGGACGAAAGTGGAGGGATCCTGAGGTGAGCCTGTCAATCCGGGTGTTGGGGATGGGGACGCTCGTCGGCTTGCATAAGCCGACGATCACCTACCAGCGAGGGTGGGGCTGCACGCACGACTCGCCGTTGCTCGTGTTCGTGATCGAGGGGGGCGATGCGCCGATCATCGTCGACACGGGGCCGCCGGACGCTAAGCGAGTGTCGCGCTACCACCGCTACCAGATGGAGCAGAGCCCCGACGAGGAGCCGTCTCGAGTGCTGAGCGCAGCGGGTATTGACCCGAGCGAGGTGCGTCTCGTCGTCAATACGCACCTGCACTGGGACCACTGCTCCAACAACGCGATGTTCCCAAATGCGAGGTTCGTCGTTCAAAGACGCGAGCTCCAGTACGCGGTCGATCCCGTGCAGTGGCACAATCCTGCATTCGAGCGCCTTCCCGGGATTGAGGCTCCCTGGATGAAGGTCTGGCAGCGCCTCGAGACAGTGGATGGCGACGTCGAGCTCGCACCCGGGGTATCGGTCGTTGCGCTGCCCGGCCACACCCCAGGATCGCAGGGCGTTCTTGTGGACACGGGCAACAGCCGGTATCTGATCGCCGGCGACTGCGTCGACACCTACGAGAACTGGAATGGCGACGAGGCAGCCTCGCATATCCCCTCGGGTCTTTTCACGAACCTGATCGAGTACTCAGCGAGCTTCGACAAGATCGAGTCGTTGGGGTGCGAGGTGATCCCGAGCCACGATCTCGCTGTGCTCGAGCGAGGCGAGTTCACCTAGATATCTGGAAGAGGCGACAAGAGGAAGGGACCTGGCGATTGGTCGATGAGCGCCAATGTCGACGGAGTGCCACACCGGAATTGAACGAGGGGGAACAATGCACAAATACAAGCTCAGGACCACCGGAATGATCACGGTGGCTGCGCTCGCGACCGGAGTGCTCGCAGGGGGTGTTGCATCGGCGGCCACTTCGAGAAGTAGCTCACCGATCATCATCGGAACGGTCGTCGGGACGACGGGTGCCTACGGCGCCACCGGACAGTCGATCGTCGATGGCGCGAAGGTCGCGGTGAACTACCTGAACGCGCACGGCGGCCTGCTTGGCCGCCAGGTGAAGCTCGAGTGGTACAACGACAACGCGTCGGCGACCCTGTCGTCACAGGAGTTCCAGCGCCTCGTCAGTGCGGGGGCGGTCGCGATCACCGGGTCGTCGGACACGGGACCAGCGACGGCCGCGGAGGCCGACCGCTACCACATCCCCGACGTGGGCATCGTCGACGACGGCGGTCCGACGATCTACCCGAACGGGGTCGGAACGGCGCCGCTGCCGTGGGTCTACGAGTACAGCCCTGACAACTACGCGATCGGCGCGAAGTTCGCCCAGTACGCGCTCGCGAAGTGCAAGGGCTTCGCGCTCCTCCACGACTCGACGACCTACGGCGAAGGCGCCAGTCAAGCCATTGCTGCTGCCTACAAGAAGGCAGGCAAATCACTCGCAGTCGACGACACGATCACGGAGAACTGGTCGACCGGAGCGACCGTGGGCCTGACATCGGAGATCAACAAGATCAAGGCCTCCGGTGCAAATTGTGTCGACGTCTGGCTGACTCCTCAAGATGACGCGGCGTTTGACCAGCAGATGCAGAGCCTCGGCGATCACTTCACGATTTTCGGCAATGACGAGAGCTACGCGACGCCGACCTACGTTCAGCTGGCCGGGAAGCTTGCGAACGGCACGATCTCGGCCATGCTGACAGTGGAGCTGCACCCGACGGCGGCGTACAAGTCCTTCGCGAAGCTGTACGACGCAGCGTGGAAGCAGCAGCCGGGCATCTACGCCGGCGCAACTTGGGACGCCATCATGATGGTCGCAAAGGCCATCACGACGTCTCACTCGACGAGCGCGACGGCCATCCAGAAGGCCCTGAACCACATGAGCAACTTCCCCGGCACAACTGGAACGCTCGGTTTCACGGTGCAGAACCACCAAACCATCGGTGTGTCTCAGCTCACCTTGGTCCGCTACAACGCATCAACGAAGAGCTGGAAGCCCTTGGGTTGACGATCGAGGTCGCCCCGGATCGCAACTCAAGGGAGAACTAGTCGGCGTGCTTCAAGTCCTGTTAAGTGGGATCGCGACTGGGGCGATTTACGGACTCGTCGCCATGGGATTCTCGGTGACCTTCTATGTGACGCGGGTCATCAATTTTGCCCAAGGCCAGCTGCTGACGGTCGCCATCATGGTGGCGGCCGCAGCAGCGGCCGCGGGCTGGCCACTTGTCATCGCCATGCTGGTCGGGATCGCGTGCGCCATGCTTGCCGGTGTAGTCGTCTACTTCTTAGCGGTGCATCCGGTGCTCATATTTAGCCGGATCAGCTATGCCTGGCTGGTGACGACGCTCGGCGTCGCCGTCGCCCTCGAAAACGGGATGGCCCTCATCTGGGGCACCGAGTCTCGCCCGTTTCCGCCGCTGCTCAACGGCTACAACATCCGGATCGGCGCCGCGACCGTGACGGGCGAGGACATCCTCGCTGTGGCAGTCGCCATCATCTCCGTTCTCGCGTTCGAGCTGCTGCGCAAGCGCACGCTCTTCGGCAAGCTGGGCGTCGCCGTCGCCCTCGATCCGGAGATGGCTGCCGCGGTGGGCGGGAACACGACGGTCATGGCGGTCGTCGCATTCGTGATCGGGGCGTTCCTCGCTGGAGTCGGTGGCGTGCTCGCCGGGCCGACCACCTTCGGAAATCCTTACCTCGGCGATACGTTCGGCATCGACGGGTTCATCGCGCTGATGATCGCGGGCACGGATCGCCCGTCGGCGGCGATGTACGGCGGGATGATTCTCGGGATCCTCGAGCAGGGGAGCATCGCACTGATCAATCCTGAAGCGGGGAGCTGGGTGCCCTTCCTCGTCGTGCTCGTCATCTTGCTGTTCATGCCGAAGGGCCTGTTCTCGGTCGGCAACCCCTTGGAGCGCATGACCCGGCGTCTCGTACACCTTCGGCAGATCGAGACATGAACACGCAGGTGCTGGCCGGCCAGGCACACGCGACTCGAGCGGGCCGCCGGTGGAAGGCGGTCGCGATGGCCCTCGCGACCGTTGTCTTCCTCGTCGGCAGTCTTGCTGTGGCCCACGGCACCCTGTATTTCCAGAGCCTCGTCCTGGTAGCAGCAGTGTTTGCGATCCTCGCGCTCAGCCTCGATCTGGTCGCGGGCGCGACGGGTCTGTACTCGCTCGGCCACGCCGGTCTGTTCGCCTTCGGCGCCTTCGGCACGACGATCATCTCGACGGATTGGCACTGGAACGTCTTCTTGATCCTGCCGGTCGTGGTCGTCGGTGTGGGGATCATCGGCCTGGTCCTGGGCGCGCTGTCGCTGCGTGTCAGTGGGTTGTACTTTGCAGTCACTACCTTCGTGTTCACGCTGATCGTGAGCGTGCTCGCGAGCGAGCTGTCGATCACAGGTGGACCGCAAGGGCTCATCGGACCGGCCTTCCCGAGCTTTCCGAGCGGTTCCTTTCTCGGCAGCTCGACCTCTTGGTGCGTCATGATCTCGCTCCTCGGGGCGATCGTCGTGGCGTGGAACATCCGCAGTTCGTCGCTCTACCCAGTGTTGCTGGCGATCCGCGACGCGGAGCCGTTCGCCGCGTCGGTGGGTGTGCGAACGTCAGCGGTGAAGGTCGGCATCTTCGGCGTGTCCGCGGGGCTCGCGGGGCTCGCTGGGTGGGCGTTCTCGTTCCTCGGTGTGGTGTCGTTCGGCCAGTTCAACTGGACCGTCTCGGTGAACATCTTGGTGATGGTCATCTTCGGAGGGATCAACACCGGCATCGGGCCGATCATCGGAGCTGCGGTCATCAGCATCTTCCCCGCGTACGTGAACATCAGCCCGCTCTGGCAGGAGGTGCTATTCGGCCTCCTGTTTGTCGTCGTCATCGTGTTGTTCCCGAGTGGAGTCGTCGGGCTCGCTCGACTCGTCGGAGATCGGTTGTATCTTCTTGGCGATCGCCTACGCACTCGGGGTCCGGTTCGAGCAGTCCCGTCGGTTGGGCTGAGAATCTCGGGCGAGGACAGCGCAGGCGCGGTTGGCGAGGCAAGGCTCACGGCGAGCGAGCTCGCCAATGGAGTGGGGGAATACCACGGCGACGCCACGCGAGACAGCGGAGGTGCGCTGGCCGGAACGGAACGAGAGTCGGCGCTCGAGATCGCTCGACGTGAACCAGCAGTCGAGTGTCACGGCATCGAGTTCCGCTACACGGCCAACGGTGCCGATGTCCTCAGTGGCGTTGACTTTGTCGTCGCGCCCGGCACGATACATGGTCTGATCGGACCGAATGGTTCGGGCAAGAGCACCCTCGTCGACCTCATTGCAGGCCGACGCGCTCCGCTCGCAGGGACAATCAAGGTCAACGGGCACTCCGTCGAGGGCCATGGCCCCGAGCGGAGAGCGCACTATGGCCTCATGCGCACATTCCAGAGCGCGACGCTCGTCGACGATCTGAGCGTGCAGCAGAACGTCATGATCGGCCTCTACACCAAGGTGCGGCACATCGCCCTGCGGGCACCGGCGGGCCCGCTGCTCTTCGGCGCTCGACGCGACCGCCGCCTGATGGAGCAGCGCGCAGGAGACGTGCTCGCGTGGGTGGGAGCGGAGGGCTGGAGGGACCTTCGAGTGTCGGGCGTTCCGCACGGCGTCCAACAGCTGACTCAGCTCGCAGCTGCGTACAGCGCCGGACCAATAACGCTCATCCTTGACGAACCGCTGGCCGGCCTGTCTCCCGGCGAGGCCGAGCACGTCGCGGAGATGCTGCGGGAGCTGCGCGATGCTGGTGTGAGCGTCATCCTTATCGAGCACCAAACGCGCTTCGTCTTCTCGCTCTGCGACACCGTCACGGTATTGAGCGCGGGCGAGGTCGTGACGAGCGGCTCGCCGTCGGAGGTCTACGCGAACACTCGAGTGCGAGAGGTCTATCTGGGACAGTGAGCGACGCCGGACCCCCTGCTCTCGAGATCTCTTCCCTCTATGCTGGCTATGGCCGCTATGACGTCGTCCGAGACGTGAATCTGACCGTCGGCCGAGGCGAAGCCGTCGCACTCCTCGGTCCGAACGGTGCGGGCAAGTCGACTGTGCTGCGTGCGATCATGGGCATGCTGAGGCACCGCCGTGGCAGCATTCGCGTCGACGGGGTCGACCTGATAGGACTCCCGACGCACCAGATCGGACGTGGGCATGCGGCGCTCGTGCCCGAGGGCCGGCGGCTGTTCCTCGATTTGTCGATCGAAGACAACCTGATCCTCGGGGCGCTCCACCTCCGCCGGGATAAGGTGCGTGTGGATCAGCTGTTGGCATCGGTATACGAGCTCTTCCCGCAACTCGAGGCGTACCGACTGCGGCCCGCCTCGGCCTTGAGCGGCGGACAGCAGCAGATGGTGGCCATCGGGCGGATGATGATGAGCGACCCGGACATCATGTTGCTCGACGAGCCGTCATTAGGGCTCGCACCGCTAGCGATCGACGCTGTGGTCGAAGCCCTCCTGGCGCTGCGGGCACGGGGCAGCGCGCTGCTCGTCGTCGAGCAGCGCGTCGACCTCGCGATCCGGCTCTGCGAGCGCGTGTATGTCGTGACTGGGGGAGAGATCGTCGTGGAAGAGACGTCGAGCTCGCTCGACGTCGCGGGGACCGACCTCATCAAGGCCTATCTCGGATGAGAACCGACGTGATCGACATGCCCCCGAGAGGGCCGCGCGAAAGCCGAGCCACATTGCTGATGCGTCGCCTCGAGCTGGCGGTGCTCGAGAACGCTGCCGGCTACCAGGGACGCAACACGCTGCCTTCCCATCGGAGGGCTCCCGCCGGCCATGGCGCGTGACGTGAGCGACTCGAGGCCAAATTGGCGCCGCAGTGATCGAAGGAGATGAGGAATATGGGAATCCAGGTGAGGATCTTGGATCATGGATCGATGCACTGCGACCTGACCTGGCTCGTTTTGCAGCCGGAGCTCACCCTCGCAAGCAGGTCGAATCCGACGCTTCCCCGTCAGTGGGTGGAAACCCCCGCCTACACCGTGCTGATCGAGCACTCCGACGCTCGCATATTATGGGACACCGCTCCGCCCGAGAACTGGGAGACACACTGGGCTATTGCCGGGAACCAGGAGTACTTCCCGTACGACGCAGTCACCGAGGACCAGCTACTTGTAAACAAGCTGCGCAGCATCGGACTCGAGCTCGATGCCATCGACATCGTGATCGCATCGCACCTCCACGGGGACCACGCTGGGAACCTGCGCACGATCGCCGAGGCAGGCGCCAAGCCGTATTGCACGGTCGACGAGCTTGACGGCGCGCTCAGTTTCGAGGGCCAGTTTCTTGGAGCGCACTACAAGTCGGACTATGAGGGCCTCGATTTCGAGACCGTCTCAGGCGACACGGAGATCGTGCCGGGTGTGAAGCTCATCCAGACGCCGGGTCACACCTGGGGCACGTGCTCGCTGCAGGTGGACCTCCCGAAGTCGGGAACGAAGATCTTCACCTCAGACGCGGTGTACCGAACCGAGAACTGGGGGCCGCCATCGGTCGGTTCGGCAATCGTGTGGGACGGTCGCCAGTGGGCCGAATCCGTGGAGAAGCTTCGCGCAATTGCGACCAAGACCGATGCAGCTTTGTACTTCGGTCACGACGCCGAACAGATGAAGGTGATGCGACATCGCGGGCAGTGGCTCTTCGAATAGCCGGAAGATCGGCGGAAGTGTCGGTAATGGAGCAGGAAGCCAGCGAGGAGAACGAGATGGCTGTATCCTCTGAGCCCGAGTACTCGATCTGGATCGTCGAGTACGCCCATATCCTGGACTTCCCGACGAGCGGTCTGCTGTACGGGCGCCACAACGCCGGGACCATGGTGACGCCCTTCTGCTACGCCTTGATCCGCGGCGCTGAGCATGTGGTGCTCGTCGACACCGGACACAGCAATGACGAGCAGGGAGAGGCGCGAAACACAGAAGGAGGCATTTCGGGCTGGCAGTCACCCGAGGTCACGCTCGGACGCCTCGGCGTGGATCCAGGCACAGTGGACACAGTGATCCTTACCCACGGGCACTTCGACCATGCCGGCAATGTCGAGGCGTTCCCGAACGCCCGCGTGTACATCCAGGAGCGGGAGATTCAGAAGCTTCTCTGGGCGAAGTCGCTTCCGAAGCAGCTGCAGTGGCTGATGCTCGCGTACGACCCCGAGCACCTTGTCGGACTCGTCGAGCGCTGGAGGCAAGGACAGCTCGTCTTGCTCGACGGCGACGCAGATGTCCTGCCCGGAATCCGCGCGGTAGCCGCCCACGATACGCACACGTTGGGATCGCAGTACGTGACGGTGGATGACGGCCGAGGTGCGCTATGGGTGCTCGCGGGCGACAATGTCTACGTGTGGGAAAATCTCGAGGGTGAGAACGGGAACGGCGAGTTCATCCCGATCGGTCTCGTCTCTGGCAGCATCGATCAGTGCCTCCTGACGATGGAGAAGATGCTCGGAACGGTCGGAGGCGAGACGACTCACGTATTGCCATTCCATGAGAATCTGCTTTGGGAGCGTTTCCCGTCCCGGCTCTTCGATGATGGGTTGCACGTTGCCGAGATAAGCCGGCGCTCGACGGACAAGTCCGTGGTTTCCTGACTGGTTGTTTGGCCAGCTCGACGCCGTTGCCGCGGCTCGCTCCCTCCGCCGTCGACGCGATCTCCATGCCCTAGCAGCCGGGTACCAAGCCGGGCGGCGGTCGTCCCCCTAGCCGTATCGGTGGCGCTCTACGCTCGCCGGAACTTGTGTAGCGAGCCCTACCGCCACGCCGATGCGCCGACGAAGTCCGCCTTCAGGACCTTCGCCACGGCCGTGACGATCGCCCGGGCGCTCGTCACGACGCCGAGCTCCCGGTTGTAGACGAGGCCCGAGCTCCTTCATCTCATCAAGGGAAAGAGCAGGCACCATTCCCGGGGCGATTCGTCTGCGCATCTCGTGTGATTCCATCTGCAGGCCCTGACCGCAGATGGAGGTGCACGATCGATGCGTCTTTTGCCGGGGCACCCGTGACGGGGTTTTCCCGGCTCAACTGACGTAGTCGTGGGTCATGCCGCGCGCCAGGGCAGCTCCGGAGCGATGCCTGCGCGATCGAGCATGATCATCGTGATGAACGCCTCCGGGTCGTGAAAGCCGCGGGCGTTGGTCCGGATGCGCCCGATCGCCGCGTTGTTCGACTCCGCGATGCCGTTCGTGATCTTCCACTCGATCGTCGCCTCGATCGACGTGCGGTAGGCCCGGATCGTTCGCGCGAGCTTGACGAAGGGATCGAGGCGGGACCGGCTCGCGAAGAAGAGCCAGTCGTCGAGGGCGTGTCTCGCAGCGAGGAGCGGGAGCTTCAGCACCTCACGCAGCTCCTCTTTCAGCTGCCAGGCGCGAAGGAGCCGCGTGTTCGCGTGCCCGAGGTCGCGGATGGTCCCCTTCTGCGCGCCCGTCAGGTTCTCCCAGTTGCGAAGGAGCAGGAAGCGGAGCCCCTTCAGCGACTTTGCGGCCTTGGCGCCGCCGGAGCGACGAAGTGCGTTCCACTCGCCCCGGCGCACCTCGTCGAGCGCGTCGGTCGCCCAGGAGACCAGATGGAAGGTGTCGAGGCAGATGGTCGCTGCCTTGGCCCGCTCGGCGACGACGTCACGGATCCAGCTCGCGCCGTCGCAGGTGACGAAGGCGAGCCTTGCGGCCCGCTCCTCGCCGAGGGCGTCGAAGAAGGCGCCGACGGTGTCCTTCGAGCGGCCCTTGTGCGCCCAGACCACCTTGCCGGTGAAGTGGTCACAGACGACGGTGAGATACCGCTGGCCCTTCTTGTACTTCACCTCGTCGATCGAGATCGCGACGAGACCTGCCAGCAGGTCGATCCGCCCGAGGGCCTCGGTGGCGACGCGCACGCACGCGTTGTTCACCGCCCGCCAGCTCACCCCGTAGTGATCGGCGACGCGGCTCTTCGACGACGCGATCGCCTCGTAGACGACGAGGTCCTCGAAGGCTCGGGTGAAGCTCGAGTCGTGACGGGCAAAGGGCAGCTCAGCCACCGTCGGTCCGTGTAGGCGGCAGCTCACCCGCGGGGCTGCGCAGACGAGCTCGCTCGTCGCGAACCCGACGTCGACGTGCCGCCAGGAGCGCACCCCGCCGCCGCGGTCATACAGCGGGGAGGGAGCACCGCAGCGCCCGCAGCGAGCGCGGCATCGCGACCGCAGGCGCACCCGCACGACGAGGCGAGGTCGGTTGCCGTCCGCGCCCGCTTCCTGCAGACCGAACCCCTCAATCACGAGCTCACGCGCGAGCCCGAGCAATTGGCGAAGTACCTTCGTGACGCGCACGCCGTCGTTCTCCCGGATTGTCCAGTGTCAGCAACCGGACAAGGTAGGGAAACGGCGGCGTGCGCACGTGGATGGGCAGACCAGAGACCCACGAGAGCGTCAGTAGTCCCAGAAAAAAGGGCCGCCGGGATGCACGATTCGGTCTGTCGTGAACTTGCACGTGTTCGGGTCTGCGAGTGACGACTCGGCCCGGATCGCGATTTTGGTGTCGATGCGTAGGTCCTCAGACATCTTCGGCGACCTTGGCGGCGTCACGTTCGCCGAGCGTCCGCAGGTACGTATACGAGTAGATCCCGGTGTTGTGGCCGTCACTCCAGTTGACGATGATCGCGTAGTTGCCCACGCTCGTGATCGCCTGCGGCGCGACGTCAGCTCGGACGCTTTCCGGATCGAGGAGCGGTTGTCCGCTCATCTCATGAATGCAAAGGGCACAGTGACAGGCCAGCCGGAGGTCCCGCACGTCGATGTCGTCGCGCTGTCCGTCCTCCCAGAGCACCGAGAGCGTTCTCGGGTCGCGGCGGTGAAAGCCGATCGGTGTGGTCCGAGAGCCCGACGGCTGGACCGCGCTCTCGACCCACGCAGGCTCGCCTTCGTTGGTATCCCACGTCCACACGAACGGCCGAAGCGTGCTCGTCGCGAGCCCATCGAGCTGACCGGCGAGCTCAGTAGCGATCGCCAGGTACGCCTGGGCCGACACCGATTCAGGCTTTTCCAAGACGATCGGGCGTCCATCATCGCCGCCGGTGACGATGTCGGCGTCGAGGGGTAGCGAACCGAGAAAGGGAACACCGATCTGGCTGGCCATCCGTTCGCCACCACCGTGGCTGAACACGTCGGTGCCCTTGCCGCAGTGCGGGCAGGTGAACGTGCTCATGTTCTCGATGACTCCGAGGATGGGGACGTTGACTGTTTGGAACATTCGCAGTCCTCGTCGAGCAATCTTGAGGCTCACGTCCTGTGGCGTCGTCACGATGACCGCACCAGACAACGGGAGGCTCTGGGCCAACGTGAGCTGGGTGTCGCCGGTTCCGGGTGGGAGATCGAGGATCAGGTAGTCAAGATGGCCCCAGTCGACGCCCCCCACGAACATCTGGAGGTACTTAGCGACCATTGGTCCACGAAGGACCGCTGGGTTGTCGTCGCCGGTGAGCAGACCCATCGACATGGTCTTGAGCCCGTGGCGCACCGGGGGCACGGCCTTGCCGTCGGGGGTCGCCTCCGGCTGTTGTCCAGTAGTGAGCCCGAGCATCCCTGGGATGCTCGGGCCAAGGATGTCGGCGTCGAGGAGCCCGACGTCGCTGCCGGCACCGAGAAGTGCCAGCGCGAGGTTGACGGCGACGGTCGACTTGCCCACGCCGCCCTTGCCGCTGCCCACAGCGATGATGTGGCGGATTCCTGGCAGCTTTTCCGCGCCCCCAGTGTCCTCAGGCGAGCTATCTGGTGCGCCGTGGTGCTCGTCGTGCCTACCCCTGATCTGCATGGATGCAGGTTCCTCTCTCCTGGTTGCGGGCTCTACTCGTCGTCATGACGTGGCTATGACTCGATGAAGATGCACTCGCCAGGGCACTCCTCGGCTGCCTCGGCGACGGCTGCCTCGAGCCCTTCGGCGACGATGGCCACACCGCTCGCCCCGCCGGGCTCGCTCTTTACGTCGTCGCCCTCTTTCACATAGGCAAGACCGTCGTCGAGCAACGTGAAGACTGCTGGTGCGATCTCCTCGCAGAGCCCGTCACCCGTGCACAAGTCCTGATCGATCCAGACCTTCATCGTGCTCACTCTTCTCTTCGGTCGCTATCGGTTTGCCGCCCGACGACGATCCCATCGCGATCGCGAGCCGTTGGTCCGATGGTGCCGACGCCGACCAGCGGACGGTCGACAGGCGTGCGGATTCGCCTTGCTCGATCATCCGAGACGTGTCCGGGCCCGGTCGGGGAGGGGATGGCCGGTCCGAACGGCCACCATCTTGTATTCCGCATCAGAAGTTGAGCTGCAATCGGGCGGCTTCGGACATTCGGCTCATGTCCCACGGGGGGTCCCAGACGAGCTCGATGTCGACCTCGCTGACGCCGGGAGCCGCCTTGACCCGGGCGATGGCATCTTCTCTTAACACGTCACCCATCCCACAACCTGGAGCTGTCATCGACATCTTGATCTCGACGCGGTGACCTCCTCCCGGGAGTGGTTGGGCGTCGCAGGCGTAGATCAGCCCGAGATCGACCACGTTGACAGGGATCTCCGGGTCAAAGACGGTCTTCAGCTGTTCGATCACCCGCTCCATCTCGAAGAGGTCGTTGTCGGCCGGACATTCGTCGGTCTCGGGGCTGTCGGTCGGCTCAAGCCCGAGCACGTCAGCGTCCTCGGCATTGATACGCGCGAGATAGCCCTCGCCGGTCTGGATCGTGTAACTGCCCCCGAGCGACTGGGTCACGAGTACCTCGTCGCCCGCGGTGAGCGTCATACGCTGTCCACCAGGGATGAGCGTTACCTCGCAGTCGCGCCGCAGCGCGATCGGTGCAGAGCGCTCCGGTCTCATCGCCACCTACTCACTCGAGACAAGCTCGTTTTTTCCTTCAAGGACACTGCGCAGCGTGTGCCAGGCGAGCGTCGCGCACTTCACCCGCATCGGGAACGCCGAGACTCCCGAGAGCACCTCGAGCTTGCCGAGCTCTGGCAGCGGGCGTTCGTCGCTCGGGCTCTCGGTCAGCATGGTGTGGACGAACCCGAACAGCGCGAGCGCCTCGTCTTGGCGCTTGCCCTTGAGGGCTGTGGTCATGAGCGAGGCGGAGGCGACGGAGATCGCGCATCCAACGCCCTCGAAGGCGATGTCCTCGATGCGATCGTCGACGAGTTTGACGTACAGGGTGAGCTGGTCCCCGCAGAGCGGGTTGACCCCTTCGGCGGTTCGTGTTGCGTCGGCGAGCTGGTGGAAGTTCTGCGGGTGCCGACTGTGATCGATGATTACCTGCTGGTAGAGGTCGCCGAGGTCGTTGCTCACGCGGAGGCCTTCGGTGCTCGATCGAGGCCGGCGGCGAGCGCGTCGATCGCGTTCCGCGGCTCTTGGCCCCTCGCCGCGCTGTAGCGGCAGAGAAGCGTCGTGCCCGAGTGCCGTTTGCCGAGGGTTGGGAGCACCGGGCGTGCCGGCTCGGAATCGAGGTGCAAAGCCGAACCGGAGTCGAGCAGCGTCGTCGATGGCCCGCTCATCATCTGGCGAGCTCGCTCGGCATCGCGAGCCGGTCGGCGACCAAGCGCTCCACTCGGGTCCGGAGCGAATCGATCGGGATGCGATCGACCATCTCGCGCGCGAACGCGTAGGTGAGGATGCCCCGTGCCTCGCCCTCGGGCACGCCGCGCGAGCGCAGGTAGAACAGGGCATCCCCGTCGAGGCGTCCCACCGCGGCGCCGTGCGCGCACTTCACGTCGTCGGTGAGGATCTCAAGGCGCGGTCGGGTGTCGATCTCGGCGTCGTCAGAGAGGAGCAGGTTCTTGTTCGTCTGGCGGGCATCGGTGCCGGCCGCGTCCGGGCGAACGATGATGTGCCCGTTGAACACGCCGTGGCCGTGGCCGTCCACCACGCCCTTGTAGAGCTGGCGACTCGTGCCACCCGGCGCCGCGTGCTCGATCCGGACCGGGTTGTCGTGGTGCTGGTTGCCTCGAGGCAGGTACAGGCCGTTGATGCTCACGTCTGCTCCCTCGGCCGCGAGGCAGATCCGTACCTCGTGGCGCGCGACTTGTGATCCGAGCGCGACGGCGTGGGAGGAGAAGGAGCTCGCGCGGTCCTGGCGAACGTCGAGGAGCGCGAAGTGGAACGCCGACTCCGACTCGTCCTGCACCTTGTAATGCGCGACTCGTGCACCCGGTTCGAGGACGAACTCGGTGACCGCGTTTGTGCAGTAGACCTCGCCGGGGAGGCCGATATGGGTCTCGACGACCGTCGCTTGGCTCCCCGGGCCCGCCAGCACGACCGTTCGTGGGTTCGACACCAACGGCGGGCCATCGGTCTCCGAGAAGAACACGAGCTCGATCGGAGCGTCGAGGACCGCATTGGCGGGGAGCGAGACGAATGCGCCGTCGTCGGTGAGCGCCGTGTTCAGCGCGGCGAAGGCGTGGTGAAACGGTCCGAACGTGCGCGAGAAGATTGCCTCGAGACGCTCGTCGCCCTCAGCGAGGATCGCTGCGAGGTTCGTCACCCTGACACCTTCAGGAAGCGCTCCGATCTCGGAGAGCTCGGGTGCGAAACGGCCGTTGACGAAGCTCAGACGAGCGCCACCGAGGCCGGTGCCGAGTCCGTCGATCGCGATCCGCGCGCGCTCGTGACTGCGTTCCGGCGACGCGCGCTCGAAGGGCACCTCGAGGACCGGCTCGAGACGCGTGTAGCGCCAATCCTCGTCCTTGCGAGTCGGGAAACCGTGCGCGCCCACCCACTCCGACGCGGACTGGCGCGCCGAGGCGAGCCACGTGGGGTCGTCGGTGCGGGGCTCAGGCTCTAGCAGCGCGAGGCCGCCGACGAGCGCGACGTCGGTTCTTGCTACCCGGTCGGGACCGGCGGTCACGGCCTCGCCGCCGTAGCCACCTGGGCCTCCGGCGACGCCTCGTCGAGGCCCACGTACCCGTGCTCCTCGAGCGCGCGGGCCAGCTCCTTGTCGCCGGAGCGGACGATCCGGCCCTCGGCCATGACGTGGACGCGGTCGGGCACGACGTAGTCGAGGAGCCGCTGGTGATGCGTGATGATCAACATCGCCCGGTCCGGGCTTCGCAGCGCGTTCACGCCGCTCGCCACGATCCGGAGGGCGTCGATGTCGAGGCCCGAATCGGTCTCGTCCAAGATGGCGAGGCGTGGTTCGAGGATCGCCATCTGGAGGATCTCGTTGCGCTTCTTCTCGCCACCGGAGAACCCTTCGTTGACCGATCGGCTCATGAAGCTCTGGTCCATCTCGACGAGTGCCATCTTCTCCTTGGCGATCTCGAGGAAGTCCATCGCGTCGATCTCGTCGAGGCCGCGTTGGCGGCGCAGCGAGTTGAGTGCGGTGCGCATGAAGTAGAGGTTTCCGACGCCGGGGATCTCGACGGGGTGCTGGAACGCGAGGAAGACCCCGACCGCGGCGCGGTCCTCGGGCGACATCGCGAGCAGGTCCTCCCCCTCGAAGAGAACCTGTCCGGTGACGTCGTAGGCCTCGTGGCCGGCGAGCACGTTCGCGAGGGTGCTCTTGCCGGAGCCGTTCGGCCCCATCAGCACCTCGACCTCGCCAGCCTTGAGCTCGAGGTTGAGGCCACGGAGGATCTCGTTGTCGCCGATCTTGGCGTGGAGGTTCTTGATTTCGAGCATCAACCGACGCTCCCTTCGAGGCTCACGCTCAGGAGCTTTTGGGCCTCAACCGCGAACTCCATGGGCAACTCCTTGAAGACCTCGCGACAAAAGCCGTTCACGATCATCGAGACCGCGTCCTCTTCGGAGATGCCCCGCTGTCGGCAGTAGAAGAGCTGGTCCTCGCCGATCTTGGAGGTGGAGGCCTCATGTTCGACCTCTCCGGTCGAGTTCTTCACCTCGATATAGGGAAACGTGTGTGCGCCGGTGTCGCTTCCAAGGAGGAGCGAGTCGCACTGGGTGTGGTTCCGGGCACCCTCCGCGGAGCGGAGGACCTTCACGAGTCCCCGGTAGGTGTTCTGACCATGACCGGCCGAGATCGCCTTGGAGACGATGGTGCTGTGGGTGTTCTTGCCAATGTGGATCATCTTGGTGCCGGTGTCGGCCTGTTGGCGGTTGGCGGTGAGGGCAACGGAGTAAAATTCGCCGATCGAGTTGTCGCCCTGGAGGATGACGCCCGGGTACTTCCAGGTAATGGCCGAGCCGGTCTCGACCTGGGTCCAAGAGATCTTCGCGTCAGCCGCGCACCTGCCGCGCTTGGTGACGAAGTTGTAAACGCCGCCGAGGCCGTCTTTGTCGCCCGGGTACCAGTTCTGCACGGTGGAGTACTTGATTTGGGCGCCCTCGAGCGCGACAAGTTCGACCACCGCCGCGTGCAGCTGGTTCTTGTCACGCATCGGCGCCGTGCATCCCTCGAGATAGCTCACATAGGAGCCCTCCTCGGCGACGATGAGGGTCCGTTCGAACTGGCCCGTGTCAGCGGCATTGATGCGGAAATAGGTGGAGAGCTCCATCGGGCAACGCACGCCCTTGGGGATGTAGCAGAACGATCCATCGGTGAACACCGCGGAGTTGAGCGTGGCGAAGAAGTTGTCCCGGTAGGGAACCACCGAGCCGAGGTGCTTGCGCACGAGATCTGGATGGTTCTGGACGGCTTCGGAGAAGGAGCAGAAGATGACGCCGGCCTCGGCAAGCTTCTCCTTGAAGGTCGTAGCGACCGACACCGAGTCGACGATTGCGTCCACCGCCACGCCGCCGAGCCGCTCCTGCTCGGCGAGGGAGATGCCGAGCTTGTCGAACATCGCCCGCAGCTCCGGGTCGACCTCGTCGAGGCTCGCCAGCGCGGCCTTCGGCTTCGGAGCGGCGTAGTAGCTGATGTCCTGGTAATCGATCGGCCCGTACCGCACGTTCTGCCACGTCGGCTCGGTGAGCGTCAGCCAGTAACGGTAGGAGCGCAGGCGCCACTCGAGCAGCCACTCCGGCTCGTTCTTCTTCGTGGAGATCAGCGTGATGACGTCCTCGCTGAGGCCCGGCGGGACGACGTCGGTGTCGAGATCGGTGACGAAGCCGTACTGGTACTCGCGGCTCGCCAGCTCCGCGACATCGCTCGATGAGCCGGTCATCGTGCATCGCCCGCGGGAGCGTGCATGGTGATCTCGAGGGCGCGCATCGTTGTCTCCTTGTCGTCAGCGGTTGTACCCGCCGACTGGCTCGGGCCAGGAAGCCCCTGGCCATCGAATCTTACAAGTTTTACCTTGCGCAACTCACATAATATCGTATAGCAGGGTAGAATTGTTTCCGTGGAGAGCGTGCCGGTCACTTTGATCGACCTGTCGTCAGCGCAGCGCCAGACACTGGTCGCGCTGAAGAGGCGGGGGGAGGCGTCGGTCGAGGACCTCGCGGAGGCAATGGCGATCACGCAAAGTGCCGTTCGTCAGCAGCTGGCCGCCCTCAGATCGGCTGGGCTCGTCGCTACTCGCCAGCAACGAGGGCGACCCGGTCATCCCGGGCGACCTCCCGACCTCTACCACAGCACCCATCAAGGAGAGGCGCTGTTCGCCCAAGCCTCCGACCTCTCCATTGAGCTGCTCGGTTACATCGAGGAGGAAGATCCAAGCCTCCTCTCCCGCGTCTTTGAGCGCCATCAGCATCGACGCGTCGAGCAGGTCCGAGCCCAGCTAGCGGGTAAGAGCCTCGATGAGAAGGTGGCTGCGCTAGTCGAGATTCTCGACGCGGAAGGCTATATGGCCGAGTTCGACAAGCTTTCTGATGAGAGCTACCGGGTGACGCTCTGCAATTGCGCCATCTGGCCGGTGGCCTCCCTCTACGGAGTGGCCTGTGCCACCGAGCTCGAGTTCCTCCAAGCGGTGCTCCCGGAGGCCGACATCGACCGAGTCGAGCACAAGGTTGCCGGCGGATACGTCTGCGGATATGAACTTGGACCCCGCTCAGCCAAGCACCGAGTTCCTCTCGAGCAAGCCAGAAGGAACATGACGTCGGCCTGAAGAAGAACTCGAGGTGTCGGGCAACGTCCTGTATCACCGATCTGCACGATGATTTCGCGTCCAACCCGAAGGTCGATCGGCAGTTCGGACGCGTGGACGAGCCGAAACTCTGCGCGGACTCAGGATGCTCGCAGATCGCCGAATATTTCCTTGCGAACACCAAGAAGAGTTTCGCGGGAGTTCGCCACAGAACGTCCAAATCGGTACGGCTCGTCACGTACTTCGCTGCTCTACGACTTTGTACGGGTCGAAAGGAATTGTCACCCAGAATATAGAGGGAGTCGACTCCGTCGCTTAACGTCTGTACCGTGGGCCTGGGAGCGCTCGGCCATGACGTCCGTACCGCGGAGACGGGCAAGGAAGGCGTTGCCGAAGTAGCAATCCGGGCGCCGGAGGTGATCGTTCTCGATCTCAGGCTTCCTGATCTCGACGGCCTCGAAGTTTGTAGGCAAATCAGGGTATGGAGCAGCGTCCCGATCATCGTGCTATCCGCAGATGGCTCCGAGGATCGCAAGGTCGATGCATTGGACGACGGCGCCGATGACTACATGACCAAGCCGTTTGGCATGCGCGAGCTCGACGCGCGGGTCCGTGTCGCATTGCGTCATCAGCTTGTTGGTGAAGGTGACCTGGAGGAGCTCGACGTCGGGGCACTGCATGTCGACCTGGTTCACTGCGAAGCAACCTTCGAGGGGCGCAGTGTCGACCTCACGCCGAAGGAGTTCGAGTTCCTTGCATACCTTGCTCGCAATGCCGGAAAGGTCTGCACGCGTCGGATGATCCTGGAACAAGTCTGGGGTCCCGCATACGCAAAGGAGCTGCACTACCTCAAGGTCTATGCCTACCGGATCCGGCGCAACGGAACCTGTCAAGCTCGGTGAGACACGTTCCTATGAGGCCTTCTGTGCGACACCTTCCTCGACGTTGGGCTCGTTGATCCACGCGATGGTGGGGAGCTTCGGCGGCTCGGGCATGCGGTGGCGGAACCTCGCCGGGTTCGCGGCATAGGCGGCCTCGAGGGTCTCGGCTCGTTGGGTGCGGACCTCGGTGGCGGTGCCGTAGTGCACCGACGCGGGCGTGTGATAGCCGATCCCCGAGTGGCGGTGCTCGTGGCAGTAGTACGCGAAGAAGGCCTGGCAGAAGACCCGCGCGTCCTCGATCGAGCCGAAGCGCTCCGGGAACGCCGGGCAGTACTTGAGCGTCTTGAACTGCGCTTCGGAGTAGCAGTTGTCGTTGCT
>Ga0307372_10001915_pt1 | contig 35326 bp, 27 predicted proteins | sample OX1MG_FD_202533 | JGI IMG/M metagenome (GOLD analysis project Ga0307372, IMG submission 202533) | Soil microbial communities from Risofladan, Vaasa, Finland - OX-1 | ecosystem: Environmental > Terrestrial > Soil > Coastal area > Acid sulfate soil | place: Finland: Risofladan, Vaasa | collected...
TTGGATTCTGCACCGATGGAAACTGCGCAGCACGCGCTGTCACAGAGTTTCGATGCGCACTTCGGCGGCTTCGGCCGCGCGCCCAAATTCCCCCACACCCCGGCCCTCGAATTCCTGTTGCGGCGTGCTGAAGACGCTGCTCTGGACACGGAATCACGGGCCCAGGCCCGTAACATGCTAACCACCACCCTCACATGCATGGCCAAGGGCGGCATCCATGACCAGCTGGGGGGCGGCTTCAGCCGCTATTCCGTGGACGCGGAATGGACCATCCCGCATTTCGAGAAAATGCTCTACGACAACGGCCCTTTGCTGGTGTTGTACGCACAATCCTTCAAACACACCAGCGACACCTTATATAAGCAGGTGGTTGAAGGCATCGCCGGCTGGGTCATGAACGAGATGCAGTCGTCGACCGGCGGTTACTACGCCAGCCTAGATGCGGACTCCGAAGGACATGAAGGTAAGTATTACGTCTGGGACAGGGAGGAAATCCGTTCGCGGCTCACGCTGCAGGAATACGCCATATGCACGCCGCATTACGGACTCGATGGTGCGCCCAACTTCGAAGAGCACTGGCACCTGTGTGTGCGTCGACCCCTGTCTGATGTGGCGCGTGCCGCGGGACTGACGGATGCGCAGGCGAGAGTCTTGCTGGAATCCGCGCGTGCAAAATTGCTGACTGTGCGTGCGCAGCGTGTGCGCCCGGCTCTCGATGACAAGGTGCTCACCGCCTGGAACGGCCTCATGATCGGTGGCATGGCCAGCGCCGGCTGCCTGCTAGGCCGTGAAGACTGGATCGAATCTGCAGGACGCGCCGCGCAGTTCATCCGCACGCGGCTATGGGGTAAGCAGGGTCTGCTGGCCAGCTGGCGTGCGGATCGTGCAGACCTGCCCGCCTACCTGGACGACTATGCCTTCCTGCTGGATGGACTCTTGCAACTGCTGCAGGCGCGCTGGAACGCAGAATGGTTCACTTGGGCACAAGCACTGGCAGACACACTGCTCGTGCATTTTGAAGACCCGACCCATGGCGGCTTCTGGTTCACGGCCAATGACAAGCCAACACCGCTGCATCGTCCCAAGACCTTCGGCGATGAGTCCATGCCAGCGGGAAATGCTCTAGCCGCCCGCGCACTCCTGGTTCTCGGCCACCTGTGCGCCGAACCCCGATACATTGATGCTGCCGAACGCGCTCTTAAAGCCGCGCTGCCTTCCGCGACACGCTATCCCGATGGTCATCTTTCGACGTTCACAGCTTTGAGCGATGCCTTGCATCCGCCCACCATGATTATCCTGCGTGGGGAAAAGCATAAGCTTGAGGAGTGGCAAGCCGTGCTGAATGAAAAATCTGATGCGCACCGGATAGTGCTGGCCATCCCCAATGACGCTGCCGGTTTGACCGGCCTGCTGGCCGAGTGTGTGCCGCTAGGTGATATCTGCGCCTATATCTGCCGCGGCACAAGTTGTTCACTGCCGTTGGCTTCATTGACTGAACTGACCAAGTCCCTGGCATCATGAAACAGGTATTGGTAATGCGGCATGCTGAGGCGGAAGAACCGGCGGAAGCCATGCTGGCCGGTCGCAGCGATGCGCAGCGCCGGCTTACCAGTACAGGCGTACATCAGATGCGCAAAGGCGCTGCGGGACTCGCCATCCTGGTGGATGAGATACGCGTTATCCTCTCCAGTCCCCTGGTCCGCGCAGTCCAGACCGCCGAGATTCTATCGACTGAATTTCCGAAAGCAGAGCGGCTGCAACATGCGCGTCTCACACCGGGTTTCGATCCCGGCAAGCTGTTGTCGTGGGTCGCACACCAAACGCGCGTGATCGCGCTGGTGGGTCACGAACCAGACCTGAGTTTATGGGTCGGTTATATGACCACCGGCACCTCCCGCAGCTTGGTGCACATGAAGAAAGGCAGCGTCTGCTGCCTGGACATGTCGGAGCATACCCAGCCCGGTGAAGCTCGCATCGCCTGGTGCCTGACACTCAAGCAACTGGCGAGACTCGGCTGATGCGCGAACAGCGCATGCGCCGGAGCGACCCGCTGCGGATGCCGGCTTCAGCCGCGCCGCCTGCCTAATCCATCTACTCCAGTTCATCAGCATGTTTCCGCGTCACGTGTTAGGCACATACGCAGTGCTCAGTTGCTGCTACTCCTGCTCGGGTGGTGTGGTAATCCCAAGGTTGTAGGCCAGAAATGCCCATACATCCGACCATTGGATGATGCGCTTGTCCGTGGGCATGTAGTTGTGGCTGGTCTGGGTCTCCACGCGGATCAGTACCGGGTTGCTGCAGCCCTGGTCGTGCTGCAGGGCAGCAGCGAACTTGTAGGAGTGACTCGGCACCACCCGGTCATCGTGATCTGAAGTAGTGATGATGGTGGGTGGATAACAGTCGCCCGCTTTCAGGTTCTGCAGTGGCGAGTACTTGATGAGCCACTTGAAGGCTTTGGGATCACTGGACGTGCCGTACTCCGGCGCCCACAAGGCTCCACCGGAGAATTTCTGGTAGCGCAGCATATCCATGACGCCGGCGCCGGCATACGCCGCACCGAAGAGTTCCGGGTGCTGGGTGATGGTGGCACCGATCAAAAGACCACCGTTAGAATATCCCCAGATGGCGAGTTTCTTCGGTGACGTGTATTTCTGGGCGATCAGGTATTTGGCAGCCCACACAAAATCGTTGAACACGTTCTGTTTCTTGCCCAGCATGCCGGCCAGATGCCATGCCTCGCCGTATTCACCACCGCCACGCAGGTTGGCGACCGCATACACGCCACCCATCTCCAGCCATACCGGCACCAGCGGATTGAAACTGGGCGTGATGCTGATGTCGAATCCGCCATAAGCATATAACAGCGTGGGATTCCCGCCGTCCAGCTTGAGTCCCTTGCGATAGGTGATGAACATGGGGATGCGTGTGCCGTCCTTGGAACGGTAAAACACTTGGCGGGTTTCATAACGCGAAGGATCGAACGTGAGCTGTGGCTTGAAAAAAACCGCATTCTTGCCACTGGCGAGATCGTAACGATAGACAGTAGTGGGATAGAGATACGAGGTAAAGCCGTAATACAGTTCTTTAGAATCATTGCGTCCGCTAAGACCCACCACCGCACCGATTCCCGGCAATGACACGCGGCCTTCCGCTTTGCCGGCGCTGGAAAACAGTCGCAGTTCGCTCTTCACATCCACCAGATACTGGACCACGACCTTGTGATTTGCCATGAGAGAACTCTCGATTACATTCTCCGTTTCAGGCACCACGCTACTCCAGTGCTCCGGATCAGTGAGTTTGAATGACACGATCTTGTCGCGCGGCGCATCACGGGTAGTCTGCAGGAATACCCTGTCATCCAGATTTCCGATCGGATAATAAGCCGCATCATTTTTGGTGAACAACGGCTTGATGGTAGCAGCGATATCGGGTTGCTGTGGATCACCAAGATCCGCATAGTAAAGCTCATTGTTGGGAGAAGTGCCGTTCACCAGCACTACAAACAGATAGCGGCCATTTTCCGAAACCTGGCCTCCCACGATCCACTCCGGCAGGTCAGGGCGTGCATAGATAAGTTTGTCGTCGCTCTGGGGCGTGCCCAGCACATGATAATAAAGCGCCTGATCCTTGACCTGCTGGCTGATGGCCTGTCCGGCCGGCGGTGCCGGATAGCGGGAATAAAAGAAACCCTTGTCATCCTTGGTCCAGGAGATGCCGGAGAATTTCACATAGCGCACCTCATCCGTAAGTGACTTACCATCCTTGAGATCGCGCACATGCAGGGTCTCCCAGTCAGAACCACCCTGGGAAAGCGCATAAGCCAACAGATCACCGTTATCCGAGGGTTCGTAATTCAGGAGCGCGATATCCCCATTCGGTGACAGGGTGTTGGGGTCCAGCAATTCCCGCGGCTTACCGCCGGGACTGACCTGTTCATACACCACCGACTGGTTCTGCAATCCAGTATTCATGCTGAAAAACAAGCGTCCAGCGCGCATCTGCGGTACGCCTACTTTTTCATAGTTCCATAACTGCTTGAGGCGCTGGCGCACGGCATCGCGCTGCGGAATTTTATCCAGATAGGAAAACGTCAATTTATTCTCGTCATCCACCCACTGCTTGACCGCGGGACTATCCAGGTTTTCCATCCACTCATAGGGTGCAGCTACCTTGGTGCCAAAGTAGTCATTAACGACATCGTCCCTGGTTGTAACTGGATAAGTGAGTTTTTCATGGGTGGGCTGTGCAACCGCGGAAGCTGTCCATAGCAGGGACATGCTCATCAATACAATAATGATCTTTTTCACGATGTTCTCCTGATAGTCATCATAAAATCTGGATACCGATGCATCCGCAGGTTTTGGCGGTGGGATCGCCGAAGATCGGTGGTTGGATACGGCGCATACTATGAGTTGGGAATACACTCTGCAAATCCGCGTGTGTGCCAGGTAGCCGGGGGCCAGCAATCGGCTATATATCAGCTACATTTCCTGCCCTACTAAACCTATCCCGCCCCAATGGCATCTACTTAGGATATGGGAACCGCCACAGTGTCCATGACCCCTATGGAGGCCTGGAAGGAAAGCCCAGATGATGCGGCCGGGCTGGTGAGTCGCGCCCAGGCTGGCGATGCGGCCGCATTCGAGCGGCTCTACCGTCAGCATGCAGGCCGCGTATATGCCGTGTGCCTACGCATCACCGCTGACCGGCCGGCGGCCGAGGAATGTACCCAGGATGCCTTCGTCCGGGCCTGGGGCGCACTCCACAAATTCCGCGGTGACAGCAGTTTCGGCACCTGGCTGACGCGAATCGCCATCAATGTGGCGCTGCGACGACTGAAGCTCGACCGGCGGCACCTGCGCCTGATCCAGCTCGCCGATGCGGAGATGTTGGATAGCATTCCCGCCCCTGCCGATTTGCCCGAAGCGGACATGGACCTGGAACAGCTGATCAGTACCCTGCCACCCGCGGCACGCGTGGTGTTCGTACTGCATACGATCGAGGGTTACAGTCATGAGGAAATTTCTGAGTTGACCGGCACGGCGGTCGGTACCTGCAAGGCGCACGTGCATCGAGCACGGCAATTGTTGCAAGCGAGGTTCAAGACATGAGCATAGAACACGATAAACGACTGGACGCGAGCCTGGAAATATTGCCGCGCAGCATCGAACCGCAACATGATCTGTGGCCCGGGATCCATGTGCGCATCACGCAACACCAGCCGCCGTGGCGTAACTGGAACTATGGCCTAGCAGCTGCGGCGTTATTGGTGATTGGCGTGGCAACCACCTGGGTTAGCCTCTACCTGTACGCACCAGCACCAGGCAAAGACTTCGCTGAGGTTGTGCCGCACACAAAATCCACACAGGCCGAATCTGGTGATCTGAATGTTCAATTTGCAGCGCAACTCGCCAGTGACAAAGACTTGCCATCTTCGGCGCGCATCGCGCTGGTGGATAATTTGCATCTTATCCATGATGCCATCCTCCGCACTCAGGCGGCGGTGAAAAAATATCCCGGTGATGTAAACCTGCAATCACTGCTGTTTGATCTATATCAGCAGGAGGGCCGGCTGATGGCCGAAGCCCAGCAGGCCCAGATCCAATCTACCGTGAGGACCACACTATGAAACGCGCACTGATCATCGTCTCCTATTTATTACTGTCACTGGTGGGGATCGGCATCATGGCCTCAGCCGTGATGCTAACCGCAAACTCTGCCTATGCGGATTCTCCGGGCAACGGCAAATCCATCAATGAAACCCGCACTGCCAAGATCAACGGCACGGTGCAAATTTCAAACGTGGCTGGTTCAGTTACGGTGAATGGCTGGCACAGGAATGAGATTCACGTGGGCGGCACGCTCAGCCCCGATGCGGAACGCCTGGAGATTACTCCTTATGGCGATGGTTACAGCATCCGCGTGATCCTGCCAGAACACTCTCACAGCAGCAATGAAGGTGCCGACCTAGTAGTCAACATACCAGATGCCAGCCGCCTGTCGGTAAATACGGTGAGTGCTGACATTGGCGCCCGCGGGCTTTACGGCACTGCACAACTCGAAAGCGTGAGCGGTAACGTGACACTTAAATCAACTGATAGCGACATCACGGCCAAATCCGTCAGTGGTAAGGTAGACATTGGAGGCTCCTCCGGCGATGCCCACGTTTACGCCCACAGCATCAGTGGCGACGTAAAAGTGCAAGGCGTAATCGGCGATCTGCAGGCGGAGAGTGTCAGTGGTAGTGTGAAGGTAATCACGGTTGGACTGGACCGTGCAAAATTGAATTCCACCTCCGGCAATGTGGATTTCAGTGGAGGGATGCAAAAAAATGGCAGCTATACCTTCAACAGCATCAGCGGCAATCTCACATTGTTCTTCCAGGGAACGCCTGACGCGCGCTTTGATATCTCCAGTTTCAGCGGCGACATCGATAACAACTTTGGACCGAAGCCGCAACGCACCAACAAGTACGCCCCAGGTATAGAACTGCACTTTGTAAGTGGCCATGGCAGCGCCCAGGTCAATGCCCACACCCTGAGTGGCAACATCTCTCTACGCACACCCTGAAGATCGAGCACATCCACTGCTTACTCCCAGCCCCGCGCAGTGGGGCTGGGATATTCGTTTTGGATTGTGTGATAGACGCTGGCGTTCGCCGCATCTAACCGCAACTCAATATCTATAGCACTTTGCGTTGCCAACCCTGCTGCGTGTGAACTACTTCATACGTCGGCCAATAACGCAGATCGAGTTTCAGAGTGATGATCTGCCGCATACCATCCCGGGTGCGCACACTCAGTCGCACGGTATCGCCATCGTGCTTGTCTTTCACCGCGGCGATGAAGCTGTCCATGTCCGGTGTGCTGCGACCATCCATGGCCAGGATGGTCTGACCGGGTGTCAAGCCGTAGCGGCTGGCGGGTGAGCCGAAATTGTAATAATCCACCAGCAGGCCGGCGGTCGGTACGTCGCTCTGTGCCGCGGAGTGTTGCGGTTTCTGCAGGAGCGCGCCGGCCCACATGAGGATGCGCTGGGTACCCTCACCATTCAGGGTCACGGTGGGCGCCGTCACAGTCATGATATGGCCGTTGCGCAAGAGTGTGAGCGTTACCTGTGACCGTTGGCTGGCTGCAGTGACTTCACGGTAGCCGATAGCGGGCTTACCCTCCACCGTCAGCAATAGATCCCCCGTCTGCAACAGATTTGCGGCCGGCGTGCCGGCCGTCAGCCGCCATACTGCCAATACCTGGCGGCGCTGCGGTTCAGCGGTTTCCAGACGTTTGGCCCAATCCGCCGGCAGGCCCAGTTTGCGAGCCTGGGCAAGCGGTATCGGATACAACTCCACATCCAGTGTGCGTAACGGTTTATGGCCGTCGCTTTCCACAGTGCTCAGCATGTCCTGCAGTACTTGTGCGGGGATGCCGCGTTGCAGCTCGCGTGTGTGGCCACCTTCCTCGTAGGCAAAACTCGCCCACAGCGCAGTGACAAGGCCGTCGCGATCCGTGAGTACGCCGGTGATATTGGCGGGTGGATTTACCAGGCTCAGCACTTCCAGATTGGTATCGCGGAACCGGAAGCTGCGTGAGGGCGGGAACATGACCGGATCAAGGGAAGCCACCCGGGTCTCCTGGCTGGCTAGCACCTGATTAGGCTGCAATCCCACGACCCAGCCCGTATCGCCGGCGCGCGCGGCCCGGCTGCTGAAGCGGATAGCGCGCACCGGCGTCTTGCCGATAAGTCTGGTGTCATACTGGATCACCGCCAGATTATGCAAAGGATCCACGTAGATGACCTTGGCGGGAATTTCCAGAGAACCTGCGAACGTCAATCGCACATCACCCATGGCCACCGGCACCGTGTCCCGATCCACCACCACCAGGCCGTGTGCCGCATCCACGATGACGCCGGTACCGATGTAATGGCTGTCACTGACGCCATCGATGGGATAAGGCATGTCGAAATTCACAAATACCAGCGACGGCGCCAACCGCTGCATGCGCACATCGTCGTAATGCGGAAAACTGACCGTCGCCGGCAGCAACGGCGGTGCTGCGGGTGGCGGCGGCAGAACCGTACATGGCCAATTGCCAGTAGCGTCATCACGCCGGCAACGATCTGCCGGATACCAGCGCCGGTCGATGCTGATGATTCCCAGAATTGAATGGCTGGGGTCCGTGAGACTGAAATAACGGACGGGCACCTGGGCAAGGTCCGGCAATGTATTCAGTACTTTCTGGAATTCATCCAGGTCCTTCACCGGAACGCCGTTGAAGTCCGTGATGACACTGCCACGCCCGATGCCGGCAGTGCTGAATACATAACCGGGATTGGCGACATACACGCCGCGCACTGGCACATTGAAGCTATGAGCCTGCTGATAGGAAAGATCGTTCAACACCGCAGCGCCGAATTCCAGATAATCATCCGGCGTGATGCTGTCCAGGTTCTGCACGGTCACGTGCGCGGGCACCGGCACGCCGCCGCGATCGAATTCGAGAGACAGGGATTTACCGATGGAGCTGTCGAGAATCTCCTCCAACGGCATGAAACTGGAAATGCTCAGGCCATTTACGCCCAGCAGAATATCGCCCGCTTGTAAAATACCATCCGCAGGTCCACCCGGTTGTACCTGATCCACCACCAGCAAGCCACTGGCTTGCGGATCTTGCTTGCGCAAGCGTGTCTCATCGGCGACCGGCAGACCCAGACGTTCCAGTTCGTCGTAATACTGGAAACCAAATACGGTCTGCAGGGTACCGCGGGTCACTGGCTCGCCGGCCTCGATGAGTTTCAGGGCACGCTGCACCGGGTCAAGCGGCAGGAAATAACTGGAAGCCGCATCAGTGCGCGCACCGGCATTCAGCGCGATCACATCCCCGTTGATGTCGATCACCGGTGAACCGGAGGAACCGCCGCTGGTGCCGGACACCGCCTGCATATAAAAGGTGTTGAAGTCGTTGTAGCCGCCCGGACCATATTCAGGCGCTGGGCGGTCAGTGCGTGCCAGCGTGCCGCTGAGGATGGACAACTGTTCGCCCGCATCATTACCGATAACGCGGATCTCCTCTCCCACGCGGGCGGACTGTGGCGCGAGCTTCAGCGCGCCTGGATGCATGTACTTGAGCGCCTTGGGATCATAGCGGTAGAAGCCGAAATCATGCACCGGATCCCGGTAAATGGGCGTCAGCGGCAACACTTCATGATCCTGGAACACGGCTTCCGCCACCACCGGTCCGGAGGTGACCACATGGCGGTTGGTGAGGATGATGCCGCGCTCTGCATCCACCACGAAACCGGTGGCCTGGCCACTCAGGTTCCATTCGGTGTCGAAGGCGCGCGTGGCGTCCACGCGAATGGACACGATGCCGGGGGACACGCGCGCGATGGTCTCAGTCCACTGCTGATCGCTGCCGCTGTTGGCGGCAAACGCAGAAGCACTGCATAACAGCAGCAGCAGGACTGAAACGCGGTGCGGAAATGGCATAGGTGGATCCGTCAGTGGGGAGTAACTGATATGTCTGGAGTGTTGCCCCAGGACATCTATAATTTATAACCGAAGGTCTGTTCGAAGCGCTGCGCGAATTCCCCATGGCTGAAGTGATGATTCTGGGTGCCGCGAGACTCGATCTTGATGGACCCCATGAGCGAGGCGATGTTGCCGGTAGTCTCCAAATCCTTGTCATGCATGAGGCCGTAGATCAGGCCCGCCCGATAGGCATCCCCGCAGCCGGTGGGATCACGTACTTCTTTGGTGGCCACCGCCGGTACGTCGATGCGACGCTGTTTGCTGTAGATCACCGAGCCCTTGGCGCCCCAGGTGACGATCAAGGCCGCCACCTGGTCAGCGATTGCGTAGGCGCTGAGACCGGTCTTCTGTTCCAGCATCTGGGATTCGTAGTCGTTCAGCGCCACCCAGGTCGCCATCTCGATGAATTCCTTGAGTTCCTTGCTGGAGAACAGTGGCAGGCCCTGGCCCGGATCGAACAGGAACGGGATGCCGGCATCGTAGAACTGGTGCGCATGTTGCAGCATGCCTAACTTGCCGTCCGGCGCGATGACGCCGAGATTCATGCCTTTGTCGGTGGGCACCGTCAGCTCGTGGGCATGCTGCATGGCGCCCGGATGGAAAGCCGTGATCTGGTTGTTATCCGTGTCGGTGGTGATGAACGCCTGCGCGGTATAGGTGCCCGGCACTTCCCTGATGTATTCCCGGCTCACGCCATGTTTATCCATCCAGTCAGCGTAGGCTTTGAAATCCGTGCCGACCGTGGCCATGGGGTAAGCGTCGCTTCCCAACAGCTTCAGGTTATAGGCGATATTGCCGGCGGTGCCGCCGAACTCACGGCGCAATTCCGGCACCTCAAAACACACGTTCAGGATGTGGATCTTGTCCGGCAGGATGTGATTCTTGAACGGCTCCGTGTACGCCATGATGGTATCGTAAGCCATGGAACCACAGATGAGTGCTGACATGCGCGTGGACTCCAATTCAGATCAGGACAAAACACCAGACAAGCACGGCGTTCAACAACGCGATCATCACGGCTGCTGAGCCGATATCCTTGGCCAGGCCGGAAAGTTCATGCCGTTCCTTGCCGATGCGGTCTACAGCGATCTCGATACCGGTGTTGAGCAATTCGGTCACCAACACCAGTAATAGGCTGCTGATGAGTAGCGCGCGTGCTACGCCCGTGTGTCCCAACCAAATCGCCAGCGGAATACCGGGGATCAGGGCCAATATCTCCAGTCGCAAAGCTTCTTCATTTCGCAACCCCCAATGGAGCGCATTCAATCCTACGCGTGTGGCACGTAGCAGCCGCCGTATGCCGGTGATCCCGTCTGTACTGCGTACCACATCCATCGTTCGTGATTATCCACCGAGGGCTTGCAGAGCGGCTTGGTAATCCGGCTCGTTGGCGATTTCCGGGACCATCTGTGTATAGATGACCCTGTCGTTGGCATCCAGCACCACTACGGCGCGCGCTGTGATGCCGGCCATCGGGCCATCCTGGATGAGCACGCCATAGTCCTGGGCGAATTTCTTGTCACGCATGAGCGACAGCGGCACCACGTTTTCCAGATGCTCGACGCCACAGAAGCGCCCCATGGCGAATGGCAGATCGGCGGAGATGATCAGGATCACGCTGTCCGCGTGGGCCTTGGCATGTTCGTTGAATTTCTTGGTGGATATGGCGCATACCGGCGTGTCCAGGCTCGGTACAATGTTGAGCAGTTTCTTTTTGCCCTTGTAATCGGACAGCGATACGTCCTTCAGATCCTTGGCAGTGAGCTTGAAATCCGGCGCCTTGCTGCCGGTCTTCGGCAGCTCGCCGCTGGTGTGCACCGGGTTTCCGCGTAATGTGATCTTGGCCATGATGAATCTCCTTCAATTTTGAAAGTAGTGCGGGGCGACTTAGCCCCTCACCCTACCCTCTCCCCCATCTCGGGGGCGAGGGGACAAGTAGTGCAGCCTGGCGGCTGCACTGGTTATTCGTATGCACTCACCGGTGGACAACCGCACATCAGGTTCTTGTCGCCATACACGTTGTCGGCACGGCTCACAGGTGGCCAATATTTATGCTTGCGCAAGGATGCCAGCGGATAGGCCGCCTGCTCACGCGGGTATTTGTGCGTCCACGTGTCGGCCGTGACCATCTCGGCGGTGTGCGGCGCGTGCTTGAGCGGATTGTCTTCGCGGTCCAACTTGCCTTCCTCGACCGCGCGGATTTCCTCGCGGATGGCGATCATGGCCTCCACGAAACGATCCAGCTCCACCTTGGATTCCGATTCAGTGGGTTCCACCATGAGCGTGCCCGGCACCGGGAAACTCATGGTGGGTGCATGGAAGCCGTAATCCATGAGGCGTTTGGCCACGTCCTCAACGCTGATACCGCTGCTCTCCTTCAAAGGGCGCAGATCCAATATGCACTCATGCGCCACCAGCCCACCCGGTCCGGAATACAGCACCGGATAATGGGGCGCGAGTTTCTTCGCCAGGTAGTTGGCGTTTAAAATCGCCACTTCGCTGGCGGCGGTGAGCCCGGCTGCGCCCATCATTGCGATGTACATCCAGGAGATGGGCAGGATCGAAGCCGAGCCATAAGGCGCGCCGGTGATGCCGCCGATGCCGTCGCGGCTGCGTTCGTAACCCACGGCCCGCAGGTTCGGCAGGAATTTCGCCAGATGCGCAGCCACCGCCACCGGACCCACGCCCGGTCCGCCGCCGCCATGCGGGATGCAGAAGGTCTTGTGCAGATTCAGGTGCGAAACATCGCCGCCGAATTGGCCGGGCGCCGCCAAACCCACCATCGCGTTGAGGTTGGCGCCATCCACGTACACCTGGCCGCCATGCTGATGCACGATCTCGCACACCTGGCGCACCTCTGCCTCGAACACACCGTGGGTCGAGGGATAGGTGATCATGATGGCGGCCAGATCGCGCTTGTACTCCTCGGCCTTGGCCTTGAGATCCTCGAGATCGATGTTGCCGTGCTCATCGCAGGCCACCACCACCACCCGCATGCCCGCCATCATGGCAGACGCCGGATTGGTGCCGTGGGCCGAGGATGGAATCAGGCACACCGTGCGCCGCGCATCACCGCGGGATGCATGGTAGGCCTTGATGATCAGCAGGCCGGTGTATTCACCCTGGGAGCCGGCGTTGGGTTGCAGTGACACCGCCGCATAACCGGTCACCGCCACCAGCATCTGCTCCAGTTGCGCGATCATGGCGCGGTAGCCGGCGGTTTGCTCCATGGGTGCGAACGGATGCATGGCTCCGAACTCCGGCCAGGTGACCGGCAACATCTCGCTGGTGGCATTCAGTTTCATGGTGCAGGAGCCCAGCGGAATCATGCAACGATCCAATGCCAGGTCCTTGTCAGCGAGGCCGCGCAGATAGCGCAGCATCTCGTGCTCCGAATGATACTGGTTGAACACCGGATGCGTGAGATAAGTACTGCTGCGCATTAGGTTGTCGGGGATCCCTTTTGGCGCTGTATTTTCAACAATTACCGCGGAGTTCGTTTCATCCTCACGACCCTGAGCTTCTGCAAATATTGTCAGCAGAGTGCGCACATCACTATGCGTGCTGGTCTCGTCCAGTGAGATGCCCACATGCATGCCGTCGACCACGCGCAGATTCATGCGGTTACGGTGCGCTGCCGCATGCACCGCAGCCGTATGTTTTCCGGTCTTTATGGTCAGCGTGTCGAAAAAAGTTTCGTTCAGCGGTGTGAATCCAAGCTGTTTTAGACCAGCGGTCAGCATGGCCGTCAAGCGTTGCACGCGCTCGGCCATGATGCGCAGACCTTTGGGACCGTGATAAGCCGCATACATGCCCGCCATGATGGCCAGCAGCGCCTGTGCGGTGCAGATATTGGATGTGGCTTTTTCGCGGCGAATGTGTTGCTCACGGGTTTGCAATGCGAGCCTGTAGGCTGGTTTGCCCTGGGAGTCCACGGTCACGCCCACCAGACGCCCCGGCATGGAGCGCTTATAAGCGTCACGGGTGGCGAGATACGCAGCGTGTGGTCCGCCGAAACCCATAGGTACGCCAAAGCGCTGGCTGTTGCCCACCGCCACGTCCGCACCCCACTCGCCCGGCGGCGTGAGCAGCGTGAGCGCCAAAAGATCGGCGGCCACCACTACGCCCGCACCTCTGGCGTGCATCTTTTCCGCGAGCACGCGGTAATCGCGCAGCTCACCGGTCACGCCTGGATACTGCAGCAGCACGCCGAAGCAATCGGTGTTGGCGGCGTCACTGGCTTTGCCGATCTTCACGATGATGCCCAACGATTTGGCGCGGGTCTGCACCACCTCGATGGTCTGGGGCAGTACATCGTCCGCCACGAAAAATAAATCGGAACTGGATTTGCCGGCGCGCTTTATCAGGGTCATGGCCTCGGCGGCGGCGCTGGCTTCGTCCAGCAGGGAGGCATTGGCGATGTCGAGCGCCGTGAGATCGATGACCATCTGCTGGAAATTGATGAGCGCTTCGAGACGCCCCTGTGAGATTTCCGGTTGGTAGGGTGTGTAGGAGGTGTACCACGCCGGGTTTTCGAAAACGTTGCGCAGGATCACGCCGGGTGTAAAGGTTTCGTAATAGCCTTGGCCGATGAATGATTTGTATACTCGGTTCTTGTCTGCCAGTGCCCTGAGCTCCACCAGCGCTTCCTGCTCGGACTTCGGCTGCGTGAAGTGGCCCAGCGACATGGCGCTCTGCAGATGGATGCTGGCCGGTACCACTACTTCCATGAGTGCCCTGCGGGTGGCGTATCCCAATTCTTTCAGCATCAGCTGTTGTTCGGCGGCATCCGGACCGATATGCCGGCCGATGAACTCGCCATGCTGCTCCAGCTCGTCCAGGGAACTGTGGGAGATATTGGAAAGTTCAGTCACGGCATTCATGCCTGGAAAATCTCACAATAAAACCGTGACGCATATCCGATAGTTGCGTCCACACGCTTGGAAACCAAGACCTGATTCATTGCTCTCAGGCCTCGTCCTTCAATACCTGTTCGTAAGCCTTGGCATCCAGCAGCGCTTTCACGTCTGCCGGGTTCACGGGTTTGACGCGCATGATCCAGTTGCCATAAGGGTCGGCGTTGATCTTCTCCGGTGTATCCGACAGCCCGGCGTTGCCTTCAAGCACCTCACCCGCCACCGGACTATATATATCAGAGGCGGCCTTGACGGACTCCACCACCGCACAGGCTTCTCCGGCCGCCAGCTTGCGGCCTGGCTGCGGCACTTCCACAAACACGATGTCACCGAGCGCTTCCTGGGCGTGGTCGGTGATGCCGATGGTGACACTGCCGTCGCTGGCGCTTTTGATCCATTCGTGGCTCTTGGTGTACTTCAGGTCGGTTGGTACTTTGCTCATGGGATACTCCTGATTCAATACTATTGTGGGTGCGGCGGTCTCCGCCGCGATTGCTGCGCAGACCCCAAAAATTCGCGGCGATTATCGCCGCTCCTACCTCACCAATACCTTGCCGTTGCGCACGAATGGTGGCTTCACCACCCGCGCTTTGCTGGGCTTGCCGCGTATGTCCACCTGTACCGAATCGCCGGTGCTCACCGACACGCGCGCCAGGGCGATGGAACGCTCCAGGGTGGGCGAGAACGTACCGCTGGTGATCTCGCCTGCACCGCCGCCGTCCACCATCACTTTCTGGTGGCTGCGCATCACGCCCTTGTCTTCAAGTACTAGTCCGACAAATTTGCGTTTGATGCCGGCATCGCGTTGGGCTTCGAGCGCGTAGCGGCCGATGAAAGCCCGCCCAGCCGGCTCCCAGGCGATGGTCCAATCAAGACCGGATTCCAGTGGCGTCACGTTCTCATCCATGTCCTGGCCATAGAGGTTCATGGCGGCTTCCAGGCGCAGTGTGTCGCGCGCACCCAACCCGCAGGCAACCACACCCTGTGCGATCAGCGCCTGCCAGAGGGCCGCTGCCTGCCCGGGCGACAACATGATCTCGAAGCCATCCTCGCCGGTGTAGCCAGTGCGTGCGATAAAGAAGCCGCCAAACTTGAGCGCCATGAACGGTTTGAGTGCCAGCGCCGGCGCGCGTGCATCGACGGGCAATGCCTGCACGGCTTTCTCGCGCGCCTTCGGTCCCTGGACCGCGATCATGGCAAGATCCCGTTCGCTGATCTGCACGTCGAACGCCTGCGCCTGTTCGCCGATCCACGCCATATCCTTGTCGTGGGTGGCGGCGTTCACCACCATGCGGAACCAGTCATCGCGCAGGAAGTACACGATCAGGTCGTCGATGATGCCGCCCTTCTCGTTGAGCATGCAGCTGTACAGTGCCTTGCCCGGCGCGCGCAGCTTGCTGACATCGTTGGCCAGCAGCATGCCGAGGAACTCGCGCGTCTTCGCGCCTTCCAGGTCCACCACCGTCATGTGTGACACATCGAACATGCCGGCATCGCGACGTACCGCGTGGTGCTCCTCGATCTGCGAGCCGTAATTGACCGGCATGTCCCAGCCGCCGAAATCCACCATGCGGGCACCGGCAGCTACGTGCGTGTCATACAAAACTGTGTGCTTGCCCATTACTGCCGTTGTCTGTGAAAGAAGCACTGACTTAATTCCATTTTCCGTCATACCGGCGCAGGCCGGTATCCAGTAAGCGATTGATTTCTCTGGATTCCGGCTTTCGCCGGAATGACGAAATCAGGATATGCGCGAATTAATCAAGGCTTCCTGAAGTGAAAATAACAAGGCGGCGGGGAGGAAACCCACCGCCTCGGTAAAACCGTCCGGGGCTGGCCCTGACGGGCCTCGCGGCCCGCTTTGGGAGGCAAAATGATACCGGAAAGCGCCGGTCCGCACCACGCAGGCTGTGCGCTTCAGCTATGTGCCGGCTCAGGTTTGCCTGCCAGGCTGTCCTGGATCCACTGATCCACCACTTTATTCAGGACTGTGAGCGGCAGGTTGCCGTGTTCCAGCACCGCTGCATGGAAAGCCTTGATGTCGAACTTGGGACCCAGCGCTTGTTCCGCCTGTTTGCGCAGATTCTGGATATCGATCTCACCGATCATGTAGGACAGAGCCTGTCCCGGCCAGGCGATGTAGCGGTCCACCTCGGTGTTGATGTTCTGCACGCTCAAAGCGGTGTTGTCCTCGAAATATTTGACGGCCTGCGCGCGCGTCCAGCCTTCGGAATGAATGCCGGTGTCCACCACCAGGCGCACCGCACGCCACATCTGCCAATCCAGATAGCCAAACTTCGAATAGGGATTATCATATAGCCCCATTTCGTTACACAGGCTCTCGGTATATAGCGCCCAACCCTCCCCGTAGGAACTGTAATAATCGAAGCGGCGGAAGTCCGGCAGGTTCTTCAATTCCATAGCGATGGGAATCTGTAGCTGGTGACCCGGCCGGCCTTCGTGACAGGTCAGCACCTGGATATCGTATTTCGGCCTGCTATCAGGTTTGTATAAATTCACCGCCATGTAACCCGCCACACTGCCATCACCCGCGGGCGGCACCGAATAGGCCGGATAGGTATCGGGTGCTAGCGCCGCGGGGATGGGGCGCACTCCATAGGTAACGCGCGGCAGCAGCCATATGGGGAAATACTTCACCAGCAGCGGATCCACACGTTTGGCGGCGGCCCGGTATGCTTCCAACAAGTCCTGTGGATTCTTGTAATAGAAACGCGGGTTGGTACGCAGGTAGTGCAAAAAATCCTTGTAGCTGCCCTTGAAACCTACCTGCTTGAAAACTTTCTCCATCTCCGCATGAATCTGCGCCACCTTTTGCAACCCCAACTGGTGGATCTGCTCCGGCGTCATGTCGGTGGTGGTGTAGCGCCGCACCTGAAAGGCGTAATAGGCCTTGCCATCGGGCAGGGCTTCGGCAGCGATGCTGGTGCGGCAATGGGGCAGATAATCAGCGTCGTAGTATTTCTGAAGTTTGCGGTAAGCGGGCACCAACACATCCGTTATGGCGGCCTTGGCTGCGGCACGTAACCGTTCCTGCTCCGCTGCGGGAATGATCTCCGGCATCTTCTTGAAGGGTGTATAGAAAGCGCTGTCATCCGGCTTGGCAACGATATTGGCGGCGATCTGGTGCGGAATGCGCTTCATCACCACCTGTGGTTCCGTCATGCCGCGCTTGACGCCTTCCTGGAGCAAGGCAATGGTTTGATCCATATAAACATTGAGCGTTTGCAGGCGCTTGATGTAGTTCTCGTAATCCTGGGTGTTCTCGAAACGCAAGGTCTGAGTGAGTGTGCTCAGGGTCTGGATGCCGCTCAGCTGGTTCATGGGCATCAGGTAATCACCGAAGCCATATCCCCCAACCTGGTCCTCGTAACTGTATTTGAACAGGTCGTATGTGACCTGGTCCTCGCCTGTCAGCTGGCTGCGGTCGATGGCCGCCAGATCTTTGAGGGTCTGGAGGTTTTCATCCTGTTCCTTTGCAATGGTCGAAAGACTCACATCCGGCCACTCGCCATCGTATTCATGGAAGCCATCAGCGGAGGCTTCCAGGGGGTTCTCACGCATCTCGCGCTGCCATGAGGATTTGATCAAGTTTTGCAGGGCAACGGTCGCCTGATTGTCAGACGTTTGATCTGTCGCTGCCCAAGCTGGCCCCAAGATCAGCAAACAGACAGATAATGGCGCAAGAACAGATAGGATGCGTTTCATTACATCACCTTGAAAATTTTGAAAAGAATAAAATTTATATAAATAGTTTTTATAAAGCTGGAATCTCCAGCATCCGCTCCAATGCAGTCTTCGCTTGCTTCGCATCGGATTCCGGTACCTTGATCCGATTGACCATATCGCCCTCGGATAGATTCTCCAAAGTCCAGGCGAGATGCTGTGGGTCGATGCGGAACATGGTGGAGCACATGCATACCATGGGTGACATGAAGTGCACGTTGATGCCTTTGCGCTTCACTTCCTCGTGCAGGCGGTTGACGAGATTGAGTTCCGTGCCCACCAGCCAGCGGGTGCCGGGCGCGGCAGCATGCACGGTCTTCTGGATGAATTCGGTGGAACCCACATAGTCGGACTTCAGGCATACCTCAAAAGCGCATTCCGGATGACAGATGACTTTGGCGTCCGGGTATTTCTTCTTGAAGTTATCGATGTGTTCCGGTCGGAACATCTGGTGTACGGAACAAAAACCGTTCCATAAAAGTATCTTTGCTTTGCGGATCTGTTCTTTGGTGAGCCCGCCCATGGGCTGGTTGAAATCCCACTCGGCCATCTCGTCCAGTGGCACGCCCAGCTGGTAACCGCTCCAGCGGCCCAGATGCTGATCCGGAAAGAACAGAACTTTTTGCCGCTGCCTGAACGCCCATTCCAGGATCCCGCGGGCATTGGTGCTGGTGCAAACGATGCCGCCGTGGCGACCGCAGAAAGCCTTCAGGTCCGCAGCCGAATTGATATAGGTGATGGGTGTGATTTGCTCATCCGGCTCCAGCACGGTGGCCAATTCGCGCCATGCCTTCTCCACCTTGGCGAGATTGGCCATATCGGCCATGGAGCAACCGGCGGCCAGGTCCGGCAACACCACGGTCTGTTCGGGGCGCGAGAGGATATCCGCCACCTCCGCCATGAAATGCACACCGCAGAACACGATAGTCTCGGCATTCACCTGGGAAGCGAGACGCGAGAGCTTGAGGGAATCGCCGGTGAGATCGGCGTGGCGATAGACTTCCTCGCGCTGGTAATGATGGCCGAGGATCACGGCGCGGCCCTTGAGTTTTTCTTTGGCCGCACGGATGCGCGCATCGCAGATTTCATCTTCAAGCGACGTGTAGAGATCAAATGCCAGCGCGGGTACCGCCACTATCAATCACCTCGGATAAGGGACCTACTTAACCTGATATATTTTACTCCCAATGCGTATCGCGGCGGGGACCGCCGCTCTCACAAGCAAACCAAACTATTCATCCCTTACCTTTTAGACGGTACCAGCACGAGAATCGCCTCGCGGTCGGTGCGGGAGCTGGCCAGCACCGCCGCTTCGACGCGCGGCAGCCAGCGGTATTCCGCATGCTCTGCGGGATCAAGCCGGATTGTTGTGCGTGCCGGCAAGCGCAGCGAAAAAACATATTCGATGTTTTCCGTCACTTCCGGTGCGAACTTTGCGTGCCAGGCTGGATGGATCGGGTAGCTGTTTACGATGCTACTGTCGGTGAGACGCTCATCCGCCAGCAAGCCGGTTTCTTCCCTTACTTCGCGTATGGCTGCTTGCCGCGGGGTTTCGCCATAATGCAGGCTGCCGGTGACCGATTGCCAGAAATCCAAAGGTATGCATCGACGTAATCGCAGTACATCACCATGCTCGGTATAAATAACCACCAGTACGGATTCGGGACGTTTGAAATCAACCATAAGTGCATTTTAACTTACCCGTTTTGAGCATGGTTGAAGTATCTACCGAAGGGCTGCTAACGACCTACTCTGTTGAAAAACTCAATTTACAGGCGAAGCAAATTTCTAAATTCGCTATTAGCGCATTTTATCGTGACCGTTTAGGGGCACAGTATTAGCATTACGATCTACGTACTTAACGATACTGGTGCGCTTATACATCGAATATGAATCAGGAAATGAGCAATATTCATTTCATTCTGAATTTAGCGTCTCGGTGTTTTACGAGTTTTCAACACAACAGGCCGGATGCAGCCATTTATTCTTGTCCAATAACGTGAGGTTTTCGGATAGATGAGTACCAACTCCAGGGGAGGTGTGAGTTCCCGCTGCACAGCGCACTACTCTACGCGGATGACTCCCATCATGCCGTGGTCTTCGTGGTAGAGCATGTGGCAGTGGAAAACAAACGTGCCGCGCGGTACGTGTCGGAAGTCGAGGATCACCTTCGTGATGCTCGGCTGAACGAGCGGGTAGTCCGGGTTGCGGGGATTCGGTCGCAGCTTTCCAACGGGAACGAACACCGTGTCCACGATGACCGGCAGGCCGATGTAGTTGCGTTCCTGCACGAACGCCATCTGGTGGATATGAAATGCGTGCGCTTCCATGGTGGCGTTGATCAGATACCACTCCTCGATCGTCCCTCGCTTTACCACAATGTCCGGATTCGACGGCACCGTCGCGCCGGGACGGTAGATCGGCCAGAATGGATGCTCATGGAAGTTAGGATCGGTCGTGTCGGTGATGTAGAAGCCGGCGTGCATTGGAACCTTGCCGTGCTTGGGGAAGATGTACTGGGTGAAGGTAATCGCGCGCCGGCGAACGCGCGACGGATGCGCCCGCGCAAAGGCGATGATCCGCGCCGCCGGCGTATCCGCGATTGCCACGGGCCTGGAGTGCACCGAGTATGCTTGGCCTCCCGCGTCGTTGACGGCATCTATCCGCAGCAGATCGTGGTGCATCTGGAAGAAGCCGTCTTTGCCGTCGCAGAAGGGCTCACTGGAGATGACGAACGTCGCGCCGGGCGCGGCGGTCAACAAGACGCCGGCACGCGACATCGGCGAGAGCATCAGCTCCTTCATCGGAACGTAACGGGAGAGCGGACGTTCCATGTCGCCGGAGACTGGCACACCGTCGAGCTCAACCACCCGGAACGGCAGCACGTGCCCCCGTGCGTCGCGGATGCGCACGAGCTTGGGTGAATCCGATGTCGCATTGACGATCCGCAGCAACTGTGTGCGGCCGGCCGGAATGCTCAGCGATGCCGGTGTGTCTGCACCGTTGACGCTTACCACTGCCTCAGCGTTGACCCCGTTACAGCCGGTGGGATCGAGCGTGACCCCGCCGGTTCGTATCGGATACGTTGCCGGCCACGCCGGCGGATCGAAGGGATCGTAGCTAACCGGCGTTGCCGGTTTGAGCGCGGCTTCGTGCGCTGCCGCCTCTGCCTGGTAGGGGGCCATGTTCGGCTGGGGTTTGTCGGAGGCAAACGGTATGCGATAGCGCAGCAACAGCATGTGCTCGTCGACACGCGGAATCTGCGGCGAATCGGGCTCGACTACCCACGTACCGGCGAGGCCTCCCGCAAGCTCGTCGTCCGATGAGCCGTGCGAATGCGGATGGTACAGGTACGTGCCCGGCGGTTGCGTGGGCGGGATCGTGACGCGATACTCACATGCGTGCATCGGCGTGCTCAAGGTCGAGAGAAAGACATTCTCCTCAGACGCCGGACCTTCGAATCCGTGCAGGTGCAAGTTTGTGTCGACCACGGGAACGTGAAAAAAGCGGTCGTCAATGACGTGATTGAGGTAACCCACCCAGTGCAGCGGCGGCACCGCCGGCATGTACATGGGTTTACACGGTGGAATCGCGTTTGACGGAACGTTCTCGCCTGGGCTCCTGCTTGGGATGTCGTTCACGATCCGGATCGCAAAGTGCTCATTGCGCCGCACATGAATCGTCGGCGCGACGGTCTGCACAACGCCGTTCCAGTTGTAACGGTAGCAGAACCGATCGCCGTCGCGGTGCACGGCGAGAATCAGCTCGTGCTCCCCGGAAGCGTCCACCGGGGCGCTCCACATGTCAACGTTCGGGGGTTCGACGACGCTGTGCGAGTTCGTAATGGGGCCGCACGCACCGACAGCCATCGGCGCGGCAGAGGCAAAGACGGATTGCGGCCCGGAGCCGCCCACCGAAAGAAATACGAGTGCCGACATCATCCAAAAAAGCGTCAGGCTTTTCATACGTCGATGCTCAGGTGCCATGTGGGCACCCCCTTTTGGGAACCTAATGCGAGCGCGGATTATATGCCGTATGGACGAATAAACGCATCTATTGGACGTTTAGCTGTTGATTTTCATTTCAAATTGACTCATTTCAAATGGTTATTTTCACTGCTTATTGACCCATCTGCTCCTGCACTTGGAATTTAAAAAAATAAAATATCGCATTCCCTTTTAATAACAAAAGCTCCAATGATTCCTTCTGGCCGTAAGCACTCATTACATAGAATATATTTGATACTCACTCCTGCCAATCAAGAATTTTGTCCAACGGGTGGTTCATCACTTTATGCTCTAATAACGATTCACTGATGGTATGTTTCTTGGCTCCCGTTCCCCGCAGCGCTTCAAGATATACGTTCAGACTCTTGGTGCTGCGCAAAACCGTTGATATTTTCAGATACTCCGGCAACTCGATCGATCCTTTGAGCTTTAGAATCGCCACGCCCTTATTCGAACTCTTTGCGAAGCCAACCGCATAAGGAATCCACCAGGACTTGCAAGTCTCATTGCTCGCGAGACAAAGTATATGTGTTGAAAGCAATATCCCGCGTTCGATGCATTTTGTGACACGCGAGGGGTCGTTTAGCAATACATCCAATTCGATATCAGCATCGTTCTCATCAAAATAAACGTCCAGCCCCCCGTGTTCCATAATATATTTTGCGATCGCACGGACGATATTCTTGTCGATATGAAAATGTGATATGAAGATACAGGAACCGGCACTGCTACCCGCCTTGGCCGCGATCGCCTGCTGTTCACTCAGTAACGCTCGATTGCGACCGGGCACTCATCACTCCTTATGGAATTGTTCCAGCCATTTCCTGCACACATCGGTTTTTGTTGTCGTCTCCCACCAGGTAAGATGGCAGAGACGTTAACTGTCCTTCTGTACCGGCGACAGATGCAGGCGGATGTGCAATTCTTTGAGTTCCGCATCGCTGACATCCGCGGGCGCGTCGGTCAGTGGATCCCAGGCCGTCTGGGTCTTGGGGAAGGCGATGACTTCGCGGATGTTGGGCGCACCAGCCATGTGCATCACCAGCCGATCCATCCCCAGGGCGATGCCGCCGTGGGGTGGGCAACCGGATTTGAGCGCATCCAGCAGGAAGCCGAATTTCTTGCGCGCCTGTTCATCGCTGATGCCGAGCATGCGGAACACCGCAGACTGCATCTCCTGGTTATGGATACGGATGGAACCGCCGCCCAATTCGGTGCCGTTCAGCACCAGGTCGTAGGCGCGCGAGCGGATGCCGCCCGGGTCCTTTTCCATCTCCGAGACTTCGGTCACCTTCGGCGAAGTGAACGGATGATGCAGGAAGATCCAGCGTTTGTCCTTCTCATCCCACTCGAACATCGGGAATTCGACCACCCACAGCGGTGCCCACTCGCCTTGCACCAGGCCACGATCCTGGCCGAGCTTCAGGCGCAGCGCGCCCATGGCGTCGTTGACGATGCGGGCCTTGTCAGCACCGAAGAAGATCACATCGTTGTTGGCCGCGCCGCAGCGCTTGAGGATGCCCTGCAGCGCATCGTCCGACAGGAACTTGATGATGGGTGACTGCAGGCCCTCGCGGCCCTTGGCGATATCGTTCACCTTTATATAGGCAAGCCCCTTGGCGCCGTAGCGCGCCACGTACGCGGTGCAGTCATCGATCTCGCTGCGCGGCATCTCGCCACCCTTGGGCAGACGCAAGGCGGCGACCCGGCCGTCCTTGGCATTCGCCGGCCCTGCAAACACCTTGAACTCGCAATCCTTCACCAGGTCCGCCACGTCCACCAGTTCCAGCGGGATGCGCAGATCCGGTTTGTCGGAGCCATAACGGCTCATGGCTTCATCGTAAGGCATACGCGGAAATGGATTGGTCAGCTCGACGCCCAGCACTTCCTTGAACGTGTGCCGGATCATGCCTTCAGTGATGTCCATGACCTGACTCTCGCCCAGGAACGAGGTCTCGATGTCGAGCTGGGTGAATTCAGGCTGGCGGTCGGCGCGCAGGTCCTCGTCGCGGAAACAGCGTGCGATCTGATAGTAGCGGTCGAACCCCGACATCATCAGCAATTGCTTGAAGAGCTGCGGCGACTGCGGCAACGCGAAGAACTTGCCGGGATGGGTGCGGCTCGGCACCAGATAATCGCGCGCGCCTTCCGGCGTGGGCTTGGTCAGGATCGGGGTCTCCACATCAATGAAGCCCTGCTGGTCCAGATAACGGCGCAGCGCGCTGATGATCCGATGGCGCAGACGCAGACGCTGCTGCATCAGCGGCCGGCGCAGATCGATATAGCGATACTGGAGACGGCGCTCCTCATTCACATCGTCTTCATCGAGCATGAAAGGCGGCGTCTCAGCGCGATTGAGTATCTCCATCACCTGCGCCAGCACTTCCACTTTGCCACTGGGCAAATTCGGGTTCTCCGTGCCCTTGGGACGGTGGCGGACTTTGCCTTTCACGCTCACTACAAACTCGTTGCGCAGACGCTCGGCGTCAGCGAACAATTCGGCGCGCTCCGGATCGAACACCACCTGCACCAGACCTTCCCGGTCGCGCAGGTCAACGAAGATCACACCGCCATGGTCGCGGCGGCGATGGACCCAGCCGCCTAAGTGGATTTCCTTATCCAGCAGCGATTCGTTGACCTGTCCGCAATAGTGAGTACGCATGAAATATTCCTGAAATGCTGTTGTGTTCAAACCGGCTTGTGACAAACCAAGAACACAAGTTTAAGACCGGGAGATACTAGGCTCCGGCAAGGCGCGGAATGTTACGGTCCATGCTTCTTATGTGCAAGGCCAGGCGTGGTTTTTCCGGATGCGATGCGCGGATACGGCGGCACGATCACGCCCAGGGAAATGATCATCCTCAAAGCCTCGTCCACGCTCATACCCAACTCGACGGTATCTTCCGGCGGCACCATGATCAGAAATCCGGAGGTGGGATTGGGCGTGGTGGGGATGAATACGCTGATGAGTTTACTGGGCGCTTTCACATCCAGCTCGCCCAGGGAATCGTTGGTAACGAACGCCAAGCTCCAGGTGTCCTTGTGCGGATAGCGGATCAGTACCACTTTGCGGAACGACTTGCCCTTGTTGGAAAACATGGTGTCGGAGATCTGCTTGGCGGTCGAATACACCGAACGCACCAGCGGGATATGCTCGAGGATCTCCTCGCCCAGTTGCAGCAGTTGCTTGCCGAGGAAATTGCTGGCGATGAAGCCGGTAACGAACAGGATCACGAACGCCATGATGACCCCGAGCCCAGGGACGTGAAAACCGATGAGATGGATTGGCTGCCACTTTTCCGGCAGCAGCAGCACCAGGTTATCCAGGTAACCGACGAAAATACTCAGCACAATCAGCGTCGCCACGATCGGCAGCCAGATGACGATGCCGGTGATCAGATAGCGCCGGATTCGGCTGCGCACAGGTTTAGTTGGGGCGGTGGCCATCTACTCGGCTTTTACGGCTTTCGCCGGCTTGGGTTTGCTCTCGGGCTTGCTCTCGGCCTTTTTGGCCGTGGTTTCCTTGAGTGGCTCCGTGGCCTTCTTGTCATCGCCTTCCTTCTTTTCCTTGGTCTCAACGGCGGGCTTATCGCCTTCGCCGATCAGGTTGCGCTTATTGCCCGATTTGAAATCGGTCTCGTACCAGCCGCCGCCCTTGAGGCGGAAACCGACGGCCGACATCTGCTTGTGCAGTGCCAGCTTGCCGCACTCCGGGCATTTCTTCAAGAGTGCGTCGCTGAGTTTCTGCAAAGCCTCGAGACGATGTCCGCAGGCTTCGCACTCATATTCATAGATGGGCATGCCGATCCGCCTTGTAGAAAAACCCTGATGATTGCCCCATGCATGGGGCCTGACAATCCGACCTCAAGTGCTGCTTCCCCGAAGCAGTGGACATTCGTGTCATTATAACCTTGCCGGTCGCTCCACCAGGAAATCCGATGCCCCCAGCGCTGAATCGCAGTCACACCCTCCGCTCGCTGCTGCCTTTCATATGGGAATTCCGCGGCCGTACCATGCTAGCGCTCGCTTTCCTGGTGATCGCCAAGATTGCCACGGTGATGATCCCGGTGGCCCTCAAGCACCTGGTGGATGACCTGAACCCGGTGCATCACGCCGCGCTGGTGCTGCCGATCGCGCTGCTCATCGGCTATGGCGTGCTGCGTTTTGCCAGCACCCTGTTCGGGGAATTACGCGACCTGGTGTTCGAATTCGCCGCCCTGCGCGCGGTGCGGCGCATCGCCCTGCGGGTCTTCCGGCACCTGCATGACCTGGACCTGGCCTTCCACCTGGAACGCCAGACCGGCGGGCTTTCGCGGGACATCGAACGCGGCACCCGCGGCATCAGCTTCGTGCTGAGCTTCATGCTGTTCAATATCCTGCCGACGTTGCTGGAGATCGGACTGGTGCTGGGTATCTTCCTGTGGAATTTTTCCGCCTGGTTTGCACTCATCATCGTCCTGTCGGTAGTGCTGTATATCGCCTTCTCCATCCTGGTCACTGAATGGCGCATCCAGCATATGCGGCGCATGAACGAGCTGGATTCGAAAGCCAATACGCGCGCGGTGGACAGCCTGCTGAACTACGAGACGGTCAAGTATTTCACCAACGAGGATTTCGAGGCGCGTCGCTACGACAATGAGATGGCCTCCTGGGAGAAAGAAGCCCTCAAGACCCAGTATTCCCTGTCCACGTTGAACAGCGGCCAGGCGCTGATCATCGCGCTCGGCGTTATTGCCATGATGCTGCTGGCCGGCTACGAAGTGGTGCAAGGCCGCATGACGCTAGGTGACTTCGTCATGGTCAACGCCTACATCGTGCAACTGTTCATGCCGCTGAATTTCCTGGGCTTCGTCTACCGGGAGATGAAACGTTCGGTCGTCGACATGGAGCGCATGTTCGCGCTGCTGGACCGCAATACCCAGGTGGCGGACAAACCCGGCGCGCCGGCACTCAAGATAAGCCAGGGTGAGATCCGCTTCGAGAACGTGCGCTTCGGCTACAACAAGGACCGGGAGATCCTGCACGGCGTGAGTTTCGCGGTGCCGACCGGCTCGAAAGTGGCGGTGGTGGGACCCAGCGGCGCGGGCAAGTCCACGCTCGCGCGTCTGCTTTTCCGCTTCTACGACGCTACCGACGGCCGTATCCTGATTGACGGCCAGGATATCCGCGACGTGACCCGCGACAGCCTGCGGCGCAACATCGGCATCGTGCCCCAGGACACGGTGCTGTTCAACGACACTATCTATTACAACATCATCTATGGCCGGCCGGATGCGGCCCGATCGGAAGTTGAACAGGCGGCCGCCATGGCGAATCTCACACAGTTCATCGAAGTGCTGCCGCAGGGCTATGAGACGCTAGTGGGTGAACGCGGCCTGAAACTATCCGGTGGCGAGAAGCAGCGCGTGGCTATCGCCCGTGCTATTCTCAAGAATCCGCCGATCCTGGTATTCGACGAAGCCACCTCCAGCCTGGATTCCAACGCCGAGCAGGCGATCCTCGTGGCCATGCGCCAACTGGCGGAGCACCGCACCAGTCTGGTGATCGCGCACCGTCTCTCCACCATTGTGGATGCGGACGAGATCGTGGTGCTCGATCAGGGCGCGGTGGCGGAACGCGGCACACACCGTGAACTGCTGCGCGTAGGTGGATTGTATGCACAGCTGTGGGCATTGCAGCAGCGCGAAGCGGAAGAGAAACAGAAGAAAGCCGCCGAGCAACCTGTCCCGCCAGAGTTTGCTCTCAATGGCTAGTCACTTCGATGTCCGATAAGCGCAGTGTTCTGATCACCGGCTGCTCCAGCGGCATCGGGCTGGCCGCAGCACAAGTGCTCAAAACACGCGGTTGGGATGTCATCGCCAGCGCCCGCAAGACCGAGGATGTCCAACGTCTCAAACAGATGGGCCTGCAGGCAGTCCGCCTCAATATTGCCGACCCGGTCTCCATCGAAGACGCACTGAGCGAAACCCTGACCCTGACGGGCGGCCGTCTGGATGCGCTGGTGAACAACGCCGGCATCGCCATACCTGGCGCGGTGGAGGATCTGTCCAGCGAGGTGCTGCAGCGCCAGTTCGACACCAATTTCTTCGGCACCCTGGAACTCACCAATGCCGTGTTGCCCGTCATGCGCCGCCAGGGTCATGGCCGGATCGTGATGATCAGCTCCATCCTTGGCCGCGTAGCCATGTCCTGGCGCGGGGCTTACAGCGCTAGCAAATTCGCATTGGAAGGCATCACCGACAGCCTGCGTCTGGAATTGCGCGGCACCCCTATTAAGGTAAGCCTCATCTGCCCGGGCCCGGTAAGAAGCCGCTTCCGGGACAACTCCCTCGCCAACTTCGATGAATATGTGGATGCGGCGTCAAGTCCCCACAAAGATAATTACGCACGCCTCAAGGCCCAGACCGGAGAAAAGAAAAACAACACGCCATTTACAGTACCACCGGAAAGCGTGGCTGGGAAAATTGCCCACGCACTGGAAAGTGCGCATCCGAAAGCTCGCTATTACGTGACAGTACCTGCGTACGCCCTCGCTTTCCTGCACTGTGTGCTGCCTACACGGTGGATGGATGCACTGCTCGCCCGAATCTAGGAATCTTGTATCACCTGCTGGGCTTGCGCCTGCACCAATGCAGATTCAGGCCGGGTAAGCGCCGGCAAAACCTAACCCAACTGCTTCGCCGCAACCGCGCGCAATATTCATACTCTGAATCGCCTGTCCCGCCATGCCCTTCACCAGATTATCCAGCGCAGTCATGACCACCACGATTCCGTCTTTTTCATGAACGGCGATGTCGCAGAAATTACTGCCCACGACGGCGGCTATGCGCGGCGTATCTTCTACAAGCCGCACGAATGGCGCATCCCGGTAGAAGTCTTCATATTTTTTCCTGAGTGTCTTCGCATTCAATCCAAGCGTAGCCGGTGGATGCAGTTGCACAGTGGCGAAGATGCCGCGCACCAGCGGAGCCGAGTGCGGCACGAAGGCCAAGCTGTAACCGCTGGTGTTTTCAACATCCAGCAGGCGTGTAATCTCCGCTTCGTGCTGGTGGCTTAGAATCTTGTAGGCACGGAAATCATTGACGCGGGTGGGATGATGCGTGGTCTCGGAGTGCGTGGCGCCGGAACCGGAAGAACCAGTAGCCGCACTCACCGCGATGAATCCCAGGTCTTTCAGACCTGACAGCGGCAGTAAGGCGAGCTGGATGGCGGTGGCGAAACAGCCGGGGCTGGCGATGCGCCTGGCACCTTTTATCTTCCCCGCCTGCCACTCTGGCAAGCCATAGACGAAGCTACCGAGCGCCTGCGGATTCGGATGTGGTTTGCCGTAGGCGCGCTCGAAAGCATCAGCATCATCCAGCCGGAAATCGCCGGATAAATCGATGAGCGTGAGCCGCTCTGTCAGTTTGTGCTTCGACCACTCCGCTTCCAGCTTTACCAATTGCTGCGCCAGCTCGAGATGCGGCATGGCGGAAAACACCACGGGAACTTCTGCTTGTGCGAATGCAGCCCAATCCGGCTGCGCTTCGAAGCTGCCGTTCACCACGCTGCGCAGGTTGGGATGCACTTTCCAGAACGGTTCGCCTGCATGCTTGCGCGATATGGCGCGGATGCTCTCTACCTGCGGATGCTGCAACAACAGCCGCAGCAGTTCGCCGCCGCCATAACCAGAACCACCCAGGATGTAAACTTGGATCTTCTTCACTGCTGCCGGATGCCCCGTTCCGTAAGCAATTGCAGCAGATGATCGCCAAGTGCTTTCGCGTGGGTCAACGCATTGATGGCGGGCTTGCCGATGGCGCGCTCCACAAAACGCACGCCCACGTTGTTGTCGGTACACGGACCGGTGACCATATCCACGTCGATGGCGTACTGGCTCCGCAGATGCTCCACGCCACCGGCCACACCGACGGGATCGTTGGCGCAGAATACGAAGGCCGCAGTCAGCGCGCGCAGTTCTGCATCCGCAAGTATCGCCTGCACGCCATATTCACCCATGATGCCGTCACCGGTCTCCGCCACGATGACATCGAAGCGGCGCGTGGAGAGCTCTGCGAAGATCGTCTTAGCCACCTGCGCCGCACTCTCCGGTCCGGTGCACACGATGCCCGCATCGGTGAAATCCAGCGTCACTTCTGCGCCGTAGTCGCGCATGCTCAGGGTGTCGCGCATCAGCGAAACGCCGGTGAGCTTGGCGCCACCAACCCGGTAACCCGCCTGGCTGAGCCGCCGCACGATGGCGCAGACGGCCGCGGTCTTGCCGGCATTCATGCAGGTGCCGGCCACGTAGATCACCCTGCAATCGGGCGCCTTGCCATTGGATCTGAGCGCGCCCATGCGGATGTTCGCGGGCTCACCCAACCGCGACTGGAATTCCGGGTACACCAGCACCTGGCCCAATACCTCGAACTCGAATGGCTGGCCCACGTCCGGGTTGTGGGATACGCATTCGCCGATGACGCCGCCCATATTGAGGATGTGCAGCTTCTGGCCCGGCGTGACACTCTTCGGCAAAACGCCTTCGTAGCCATGCAGAGCATTGCGATGGCCCAGGGCGCCCACCACGATATCGTCACCGTGCAGCACATTCAGGCGGCCGTGCACGTCTTCCAACTGGTTATAACTGGACTTGTCGCCGAGTATGCGGCCGGCCAGCACCGCACCATGCTCTGCGCGCACATCGGCCGACAGCGTGAGCGTGCGATCCAGCTTCAGGTTGCGGGTGACACTTGCAATCTTATCCGCGCTGATCCTCATTCATTTTCTCCCGCCCGCAGGGCAAGAATTTGCTGTACACCATAGAGCTTGGCGAAACCTGCGGCTTCCGCGCCGCTCCACAAGCGGTTGGCTTCGCCGTAACTGGCGACCTTGGCATCCATGAGTGAATGCGGCGAGCGCACGCCATCCACGGCAAACGTGCGCGGATTGAGTGTAAGTTTCACATCACCGGTGACCTGTTTCTGACTGGACTCCAGAAATGCTTCCAGATCCCGCGCCAACGGATCAAAGAAATGGCCTTCATGCAGCAACTGGCCGTAGAGATTGCCAAGGGTGTCCTTCCAGAATTGCTGCTTGCCGGTGAGGGTGAGTTTCTCCAGCTCACGGTGCGCACCGATCAGCAGGTGCGCCGCCGGTGCTTCGAAACCCACGCGGCCCTTGATGCCCAGGATCGTGTCGCCCAGATGCACACCACGGCCGATGCCGTACTTTCGGCCGATGGCATTCAGTTCCGCGATGAGCGCCACCGCATCCAGCGGCTGGCCATCCACTGCAACAGGCACGCCCTGCCTGAAACCCAGCGTCAGCGGCCTGGGTGCGAGTTTCGCAGCGTCGATCACTCCACCGGGAAACGCCGATTCCGGTAATGCGCTCCAGGAATCCAGGGTCTCGCGTCCACCCACGGAGGTTCCCCACATGCCTTCGTTCACGGAATAGTGCTCGGTCTTCTCCGGGAACTCGAAACCGTGTTTTTTCAGGAATGTTCGTTCCTCAGCACGGCTCAGGGCCAGTGTGCGGATGGGTGTGATGAGTTCCATTTCCGGAGCCAGGGCGCGGAACGCCACGTCGAAGCGCACCTGGTCGTTGCCGGCGCCGGTGGAGCCGTGCGCCAGTGCAGTGGCGCCGATTTTTTTTGCCAGCGCCACCACTTCGGCGGCCTGGGCCACGCGCTCCGCCGACACACTTAATGGATAGAGATTGCCGCGCAGCACGTTGCCATAGATGAGATAACGCAGATAGCGTTCGAAGAGTTCCGCGCGCGCATCAATAGTGTGATGGGCTTTCGCTCCCAGCTTCGGCGACAGACTTTCGATGCGCTGCAATTCTTCCGCGCTGAACCCACCGGTATTCACCGTGACGGTGGTGACCTGGTTACCCTGCCCCTGCATATGAATGACGCAGAAGGAGGTATCCAGTCCGCCAGAGAAAGCTAAAGCTACATGTTTGCTCATGTCACTCACCACCAATCTTTTTATACCAAATGTCTTTTTCACACTTTTCGATGTGCCTGCGGGTCGCGGAGATCCAGTTTTCTGCTTGTTTGCACTCGGTGGCCATCAATTCCAGTCCCAAGTTGCCCACGCCACCCACATGGGTGGATTTGAGCGCGGTGCGGTCCGGCTTGAATGTCCCATCCTGCAATTGTTGCGCCACCTGCTTATAAGCGTCGCGGAACGGCAAGCCCTGCTGCGCCAATCGCGTGGCTTCATGGGCAGCGTACAGGTCATCGCCGCAGGCGGCGCGTGCGCGTTCGGCATTCACTTTGAGGCCAGGCACCAACCGCAAGAGCACCGCCAGCAGGTCGCGCGACGTATCCAGCGCCGCGAACAGCGGCTTCTTCAACAGCTGGAAGTCGCGGTGGTAACTGGACGGCAGGCCGCCGGCCAGTTCCTGCAGCATCGCTGCATGCCCGCGCAGCTCACGGCAGCGGGCGCGCGCCAGTTCCACCACGTCCGGGTTGCGTTTCTGCGGCATGATGGACGAGCCGGTGGTGAAGGCGTCCGGCAAGTCCAGGAATCCGAACTCCGGCATCGAATACAGCGCCACGTCCCAGAGGAATTTCTCCAGCACCAGACCGATGGATGCGAGCCCATTCACCAGCGCCAGTTCATGGCGGCCACGGGAATTCATCACATCCACGGGGCTGATCTGTACGCCGGAAAATCCCAACAGCCCGGCGAGATATTCGCGATCAAGAGGCAGGGGCACGCCAAAACCTGCAGCCGCCCCCAGCGGACAGCGGTCCAGGCGTGCGTACACCGCCTGCAACGCTTGCAGTTCTTCTCCAAGTCCCGCCGCGAACGCGCCTGCCCATAATCCAAAACTGGAGGGCATGGCGCGGCGCAGATGCGTGTAACCCGGCATGATCTCATCCGCATGCACACGGGCGAACTCGATGAATTCGTTCGCCAGCTGCGCGGTCTGCGCCGCGATACCCAGCAATGCCTCACGCATATACAGGCGCATTGCCAGGATCACCTGATCATTGCGCGAGCGGCCCAGATGGATGCGTTTGCCGGCATCGCCCACTTGTTGCGTGAGCAACATCTCGAGGGCGGTGTGGCAGTCTTCCTGCGCCGGGTCGATGTCGAGTTCGTCGCGGCGTGCGTGTGCCGCGATGCCAGCCAGGGCACCCACCAGTGCCTGTGCATCTTTCGCCGGCATCAGATTGGTGTGCGCCAACATGCGCGCATGCGCAGCACTGCCCAGTGCATCAAACGGCAACAAGCGCTTGTCCAGTTCTGGATCATCGCCGACGCTGAAGCGATGCATGGCTGCGTCCAGCGGCAGACCTTTTTCCCAGAGACGCGGCGGACCTTTTCCGTCGTTCATGCGGCCTGCTCTTTGCTGCTATTCTCGCGCGCCACGATCATGGTGCCGCTGCCCTGGTTGGTGAAAACTTCTGTGAGTACTGCGTCCGGCTGGATGCCGCTCACCAGATGGGCGCTGTGCACACCGCCACTTATGGCGCGGCGAACCGCGGCCAGCTTGGGACGCATGCCGCCGCTCACCTTGCCGCTCTTCTCCAACTGCTCAATACCCGCGAGTGTCGTATATGGCACCAGGCTCGATGGCCGCGCCAGATCCTCCAGCAGCCCCGGTACTTTGAGCAGGAAGAACAGTTTCTCTGCCTTGAGCGCCACCGCGATCTCGGCGGCCACGGTATCAGCGTTGGTGTTGAATACATCGCCCTTGTCGTTCGCCGAGAGTGGCGTGATCACCGGCACGTAGCCGCCGTCCAGCAGATGCGTGAGCAGCGCCGGATTCACCCGGTCGATGTCGCCCACCAGGCCAAAATCCACGAACTCGATCTGGCCCGCATCATTTTTTATCTGCACCGGCTGGCGCTTGTGGGCGGAGAGGATATCGCCATCCACACCGCTGACACCGCTCACCAGCAGGCCGGCAGCGCGCAAGTCCGCCAGCAGATCGGTATGCACCGAACCGGCCAGCACCATCTTGGCGGCTTCCAATACCTGCTTGGTGGTCACGCGTCGGCCCGCGATCTTCTCCACCGGCAGATCCAGCGATTCACACAAGGCGTCCAGGCCGCTGCCGCCGCCGTGCACGATCACCAGTTTGATGGAGAAGCTCCACAGCACGTTGAGTTCCTCACATACGGCGCGGCGCGTGGCGGCGTTTTCCAGCACCTCGCCGCCCAGTTTGAACACGAAGATCTTGCCGCGGAAGGCACGCACGTATTGTGCCGCAGAGCGCAGCGATGCATAGCTGTCAGGTGACATGGACATGTTCGATCTCCCTCATATCATCAGTTCAGCAACCGGTGCAACAGCACCCGTTGCATATGGAAACGGTTCTCGGCCTCATCGATGACGCGGCTATGCGCGCCGTCCAGTACTTCGTCAGCGACTTCCACATTGCGCCGTACCGGCAGGCAATGCAGAAAGATCGCGTCGCTGCGTGCGTGGGATAATGTTTTATTGGTGATCAGCCAGTCTTTGTGGGCGGCGATGCGCGCTGTCGCTGCATTTGCTGCCACCTGTTTGGTCGCTGGACCCCAGGCCTTGGCATAGATGACCTGGCTGCCGCTCACAGCACGCTGCTGGTCCGCACTCACCGTCACCGAACCACCGCTTTGCCGTGCATAGGCCTGCGCCTCGGCCAGCACCGCAGGATGCAGATCGAAGCCCGGCGGATGCGCGACCCGCACTTCGCAACCGGCAGCCGCGGCCGTGAGCAAAAACGAGTGCGGCACAGCTTTCGGCAGCGGCTTGATATGCGGGGCCCAGGTGAGCGTAACCGGCAGTTTTTTTGTGGTTCCGAAACATTCTCGCATTGTCAGCAGATCCGCCAACCCTTGACAGGGATGCTCGCGCGCCGACTCCATGCTGATAACCGGCACACCCGCCAGTTCACGGAAGGCGTTCATCACCGGATCAGCCGCGTCCGCATCATCATCCTGCAATGTGCCGAAAGTGCGCACCGCCAGCGCATCCACATAACGGCCCAGCACCGGGATAGCTTCGCGAATATGTTCCGGCCGGTCACCATCCATCACCACGCCCGTGCGGTCTTCCAGTTTCCATACACCGCTGCCCACCTCCAGCACGATAGCATGGCCGCCGCCGCGCAACATGGCGGCTTCGAACGAAGCACGCGTGCGCAGCGAG
>Ga0307372_10001917_pt1 | contig 35308 bp, 22 predicted proteins | sample OX1MG_FD_202533 | JGI IMG/M metagenome (GOLD analysis project Ga0307372, IMG submission 202533) | Soil microbial communities from Risofladan, Vaasa, Finland - OX-1 | ecosystem: Environmental > Terrestrial > Soil > Coastal area > Acid sulfate soil | place: Finland: Risofladan, Vaasa | collected...
GCCGAGGTGGCGAAACGGCAGACGCAGTGGACTCAAAATCCACCGTCCGTAAGGACATGCGGGTTCAAGTCCCGCCCTCGGTACCAGAAAAACTCGTTGCAAGCAGCGGGGGGTTCATTCGTCGCTCGCGCTTCGGCCAGCGAACGGTACCGCACACTGTGAACATTCTCTGATCGAACGGAGACCGCGGGTTGCGTAACTGGGGCGTGGATAGGATGGAACGGGTATTAGCAGAGAAACCAATACTATTAGAAATAGAGCCACGCCTCCGCGCAGATTGACGATCGCCTTTCCGAGGCCGAAGCATTTCTCCAGGGATGCTGATTCAGTCATCTTCGTAAAAACCTGCACTCTTTGCGCGTTGAACGCAATGCGCGATGTGTTGTCCGCTAGCTGCTTATGGCTCCAGTCTTTTCGCGAATCGTCGTGAATGCTATTGCGAACCGTCAACGGCCGATGCGGTGCTGCGCGACGCTTCATCTCCGCGCTGCGCTCCTCGAGTGTAAGACCGCCCCAATGGGTGCGCGACGCTGCAGAGGCGCAGGCGCTGCGCACTTTAGGCGTCAAGGGCGTTCGGGTGAGGGGCCGTAGTTTATTCGTCATCGCGAAGGGAAGTCGGACGTACGGCGACATCCGGGTGGCGGAATAGCGCGCGGCCGCAGCTTTCCGCGTCGCTATCCCTTGGATATCAGAGGATTACGTTTATTAGCTCGTTGGGTGAGGGCATACTCACTTCTTGCGCAGGGAGTTGGCTAGCTGGTCGCCGCGACGGGCCTGCCGCACCGCCGCAGTGTGATACTTGCGGCGAATTTCGGCGATGTCCACTTGCGCGGCCGGCAGCTTGAAACCCATATCCTCCATCGTGTCGGCGATGATCTCCGAGATAGCCAGATTGCGAAACCATTTGTGGTCGGACGGGATGACGTACCAGGGGGCGTGTTTGGTACTGGTCTTTTCGATGGCGTCCTCGTATGCCGCCATATAGTCCGGCCAGAGCTTGCGCTCGGAGTAGTCGCCCTCACTGATTTTCCAGTGCCGCATCGAATCGTCGAGGCGCTGCGCGAAGCGCTTGAGTTGCTCCTCCGGGCTGATGTGGAGATAGAACTTGACCACGCGCGTGCCGTTTTCGTAAAGCATCTGTTCGAAATCGTTAATCAAATCGTAGCGCTTCGACCACACCGACTTCGGCACCAGTGTGTGCACGCGCACCACCAACACATCCTCATAGTGCGACCGATTGAAGATCACGACTTGCCCTTTGGCCGGCGTGTGCAAATGGGCGCGCCAGAGGAAGTCGTGGGCGGCTTCGACCTCGCTGGGTTGTTTGAAGATAGCGACCAACGTCCCTTGCGGGTTCATTGCGGAAAACACGTGGCGTACCACCCCGTCCTTGCCGCCGGCATCGAGCGCCTGCAGGACGACGAGCAACGAATGGTTGCCGTCGGCGTAGAGCAGATACTGCGCCTTGGCCATGCGGTCGACGTGTTTCTGGATCTCCGGCGCCGCCTCTTTGTGCGATTCGTGGTGCTGGTCTTTAAATCCCGGATCGATTTTGCCGAGTCGGACCTTGGCGCCCGGACCGACGACGAAGCGCTTGCGGTAGTTCATCGTTTTCCTAGTTCAGGTGGTGGAGGGCACCATTGGAAGCCCGTTCAAGACGATAGACTGTTACTGAGCAGGGCTACGGCCATCACGAGGTCGAAATGTGTGGCGGCTCCGCGCCGACCCTGGAACCGCGGCGCAGCAGAATCGCCGAAATCAGCGCGATTGCGACGGCGATCAGCAGCAGCACCACAGCGAACCAGAGATAGGTTTCGATCTCGGTGCCGATCACTGCCGCCAGCGCGAGAAATCCGCTGACCCAGTAAAAGCTGCTGTCGAAGTGAACGCCGGCGAGAAAACAGGTCACCGCAAGCAGCAGGATGACCGTTAAAGCCACCGCATCGGACGCCATCTGGCCCCGCGCGTGCTGCATAAACAGGATCTTCACCGCAACGATCGGTCCGATCCAATGAAGCGCCTGGCGCATGAGGATTCGCCACAGTGCGATTTCATAGGCGCGTCCAGCCGCCAGTTCATGTGCCACGCAGGCTACGCCGAAGACGGGAAACATCGCGGACCAGTAGAAGCGGGCCTTGTCGCTGGAATAGTTCGAGAGAAAAAGCCCGATCATCACCAGTATGCCGAGGACTCCGACCACCGCCAGACGGCGGACGAAGATCGATTCGAGTCCGCTCGCCCACGTCCCGGTCCGCGTAATCGATGAAGGTGACTGGGTAGTCTGCGACGAGGCAGACGCATCAGGCGGAAGCCCGGAAGTTGTAGCTTCCGAACGATGATGCAGTTCAGATTCGTTGATATTCACTGCCAATTCGATCCTTTGCGAAAGCTGGAAAGTTCGGAACTAACTAGTGATCGTGGTATAGGACGACAGCCAGTCTGCGGGCTCTCCAACGGCTTGAAATGCAACTTGATTGCAATCGGTGCCGGCATCAGGCGGACGCCGACTTGCCCGTTGTGGCCGAATGGAGGCTGGCGTTGACTCTGGCGAGGTGGCGCTGATGGCTCGCGGTCCCCAGATGTAACAGGCGGTAGACTTCGATCTTCAGCAAATCGGTGAAAATGAACCAGACGAGGGCATAGCCCCATAGCCCGAGCGCATATTTCCATCCCAGCGGCGTCATGCCCCAGCCGTAGACCGCGGCGAGCGTGCCTATGACCTGAGTAGCCTCGCAGGCGACCACCAGGCGCCAATTGGGCCACGGCCGCTGCCAAAAGGTTCCCGCGCTACGCGTGATGTAGATGGTGAGGTGTCCAGCAACCAACAGGGTGAGAAACATGAGGCTCTGAACGATAGGCCGGGCCATGTGCAGGTATTTCTGCGCGATCAAGAAAAGGCTGAAGGAGGCGACAACTCCAATTACGCCAATCACCGAGCTGACCGTGAGTACACGTTCCATGTCCCAGCGCACCGGGGTTGGCGCGACGATCGTGTTGTCGTACGCGATCATCATGATCGGGAAGTCGTTGAGGACCGCGATGAGTACGATCATGACCGCGGTGACCGGGAAAAAGTTGAAGATAAGAATCGCCAGCGTCATGAAAAGCAGGACGCGGATGGTTTCGGATATTCGGTAGATTGCGTAGCTGTTCATCCGCTCGAAGATCTTGCGGGCCTCTGAGATCGCGCTGGTGATTACGAAAAGGCCAGTCGCCGTGAGCACGAGGTCAGCAGCCGCGCGAGCGGCGTCGGTCGCGCCGCTGACCGCGATACCGCAATCGGCCTGTTTGAGCGCGGGCGCATCGTTGACGCCGTCTCCGGTCATCCCGACGATATGCCCGCCAGCTTGCAGGGCCTTGACGATTTTGAATTTGTGCTCGGGAAAAACCTGTGCGTAGCCGTCGGCCGCGTCGATCTTGCCGGTGTCGTCGGCCTTGCCGTCAGGAAAAAGATCGCCAGCCACCGCGATGTTTGGTCCGAGCTTGAGTTCGCGCGAGACTTCCTGCGCGATGGCAAGGTTGTCGCCGGTGACCATACGCACCTGCAAACCCATTGTGCGCGCGGCGACGATAGTCGAGGCGGAGTCGTCGCGAGGAGTATCGGACAGCGACAGGAGTCCAAGGAAATCCCACTTGCCATGCGCATCGGTGCGAGCAACGCCGAGAGTGCGAAAGCCCTTGGCCGCCAGATCGTTAACCTGCTTGTCAGCTTTGTTGCGTGCCTCCGTGTCGGGACGGACCAGATCTAGAATTACTTGCGGTGCGCCCTTCGCGACTTTGAAGGCAAAGTTGCCATGTTTTACCTCGGCCTCGGTGCGCTTGCTGACCGGATCGAAAGGCGTGAAATGTTCGACTTGATAGCTCTTCAACGCCGACTGGTCGCTGAGTCCTTTGACGACCGCCTCGTCGATCCCATCTCGGCCATCCGCTGGCGAGGCAAGCGCCGCGGCGAGGACCAAATCCTGCACGTTGCTCGCCTTAAAAACTACCGGGTTGCCCAACGTGAGTTCATTTTTGGTAAGCGTGCCGGTCTTGTCGGAACAGAGAATGTCCATGCCAGCCATCTCTTCGATCGAGGCCAGCCGGGAGACGATAGCCTTCATTTTAGCGAGCACGGACGCGCCGACCGCCATCGTAACAGACAGAACGGCCGGCAATGCTACTGGAATGGCGGCGACGGTAAGGATCAATGCAAAGAGCAGAGTGTCGACCATCGGATCGCCGCGATATAGCGCGACAATCAGGATCAGTGCGACAAGGCCAAGCGTGATCAGAATGAGGAAATTGCCGATCTTGAGCACCGCTTTCTGAAAGTGGGAAACGGTCATAACGCTCTCAGTGAGTTTCGCGGCGCGGCCGAAAAGCGTATTCATTCCGGTGGCGATGACTAGTCCATTCATCTGGCCCATGCGCACGATCGATCCTGAATAGGCCACATCGCTTTTCTTCTTGTCGACCGGCAGCGATTCGCCGGTGAGTGCCGACTGATCGATGCTCAGATAATCGCCATCGATCAGCTTCAGGTCGGCGGGGACGACATTGCCTAGTTTGACCATGACGATATCGCCGGTCACCAGGGTGTTGGCCGCGACGTCACTCCATTTGCCATCGCGCAGCACATGAGAATGCAGTGCCAGATGCTTTTTGAGCGCATCGATCTCGTTGTCGGCCTTGAATTCCTCCCAGAAGCCAACGCCCGCATTCAGCGCTAGCATGAAGAAGATCATAATGAAATCTTCCCAATGCCGGACGATTGCGGAGAGTACCGCGGCGATTTCGATCATCCACGCGATCGGCCCCCACAGGAACTTCAGAAACCGCATGAGCAAGCTGGTGTGTTGCTCCTCGATCGCATTCGGTCCGTCCCTTTTGAGCCGGTTCGCGGCCTCTTCCTGGGTCAGTCCATGCTCGATACTCGACTTGAACTTGGTGAACGTTTCCTGGATCGTTTCGGTATCAGTTGGGACCTTTACACCATTGGCATCTGCCGCCTTCGGCGCGTCAGGCTTGGGCGTATCGGCTCTAGCTGCATCGTGCTTAGCTGCATCAGAATTGGACGCTTCGGGCTTGGTCCCCTTAGCTTTGGGAGCATCCGCCTTGGCGCCGTCAGCTTCGGGTGCGTCGGCTTTGACTCCATCCGCGTCGGCCGCATCGGCGGAAACTGAAGCCTCGGCCTTTTGCCAGTCACCGAGCGCACTGCCGCCCTGACGCGCCTGGAAATGTTCGTAGGCACGCTTACGAATCTCGTCAGTGCGAGTCTCCGCGGCATTGACGTCAGCGACATGCGAGCTGGACCCACTAGGCGCGGAATGACCCGCACCGGCTGAGGTTTTCGCGTCGTGATCGGAACTGTGCTCAGTAGACATCGTTCAACTCTCGTCAGCGTCGTCTGGAGATATCATAAGTAATGAAATACCAGTCGTATGACTAGTGTCGCAAGAAAGCGGGATAATCATTGGCTGCGGCCTCGGGTTATCGCGGCCTGCTATTTCGCGACCGCGCTGGCAGGCGTCTGCTGCCGTTGACCGCGAGGCCACAAGGTCAAATCGTCGCTCATCACATAGATGAAGACGGCCATCAGCATCAAGGAGACGGCGACGATCAAACGCCAATCATGATGCGCGTGTTTCCAGTAAGGGCGATGGAAGCCATGATGAGCACCGTCGTGGTCCAGACCTTCGTTGGGGTGATGGCGGTGCTTGCCGTTTGTCATTACTTTGCCGCAGCCTCTAGCTCATGACGAGTAATCGGGTCAGCGTTCATACTGCTGGGGTCGTACCATTTCCAGTTGCGGATTTCCGGCATGTCTTGTCCATGTTTGTCGATGTAATGCTTGTGCTCGATGAGCTTGTCCTGAACCATCTGCTTCAAGTATGCACCCCTGGCTCCGAGGTGTGGAAGGCGATCGACGACGTCTTGCACAAGGTGGAAGCGGTCAAGGTCGTTCTGCACGCGCATATCGAAGGCTGTCGTAATGGTGCCTTCTTCCTTGTAGCCGCGAACGTGCAGGTTGCGGTTGGTGCGGCGGTAGGTCAGCCGATGGACTAGCGACGGGTAGCCATGAAAGGCAAAAATAATGTGCTTATCTTTGGTGAAAAGCGAATCGTAATCCGTTTCGCTCAGCCCGTGCGGATGCTCGCTGGCAGACTGCAACTTCATCAGATCGACGACATTGATCACGCGAATTCTGAGCTCGGGAAGGTGTTCGTATAGTATGGAAACGGCTGCGAGGATCTCGAGCGTGGGCGTGTCTCCGCAACAAGCCATTATTACGTCGGGCTCGGCGCCCCGGTCGTTGCTGGCCCATTGCCAGATGCCGATTCCTTCCGAGCAATGCACTACCGCCGCTTCCATCGTCAGCCATTGAGGCAGTGCATGTTTCCCGGCAACCACCACGTTGACGTAATGGCGGCTGCGCAGGCAGTGATCGAAAACCGACAATAGGCAGTTGGCGTCGGGCGGCAGGTAGCAGCGCACAATGTCGGCCTTTTTGTTGATGACATGATCGAGAAACCCGGGATCCTGGTGGGTAAAGCCGTTATGATCCTGCTGCCAAACATGAGAGGCGAGCAGATAGTTGAGCGAGGCGATCTTCCGTCGCCAGGGCAATTCCAGCGTGACCTTCAGCCACTTAGCGTGCTGGCTGAACATCGAATCGACAATCCTAATGAATGCCTCATAGCTATTGAACAGTCCGTGCCGTCCAGTTAGCAGATAACCCTCGAGCCATCCTTCGCATTGATGCTCACTGAGCATTGAATCCAGCACGCGTCCGGCGGGAGCGAGAAATTCGTCATTGTGTGCTTTGCGAGCGTCCCACTGACGGTTGGTAACTTCGAAAACCGCACCTAAGAGATTCGAGAGTGTCTCATCGGGACCGAAGATGCGGAAATTACGTTGGTCTTGATTAAGCTTGGCTACATCACGCAGGAAACTACCCAGCACCAGCGTATCCTGGCCGTCGACGGCGCCGGGCGAAGGAACATCTACCGCGTGGTCGTGGAAATCCGGCATACGCAGATCACGCAGCAGAAGGCCGCCGTTCGCGTGCGGATTGGAGCCCATCCGCCGGTCGCCCTTCGGCGCCAGGTCCGCCAACTCCTGAATCAGGCGGCCATTGTTATCGAACAGCTCCTCGGCCTTGTAACTCTTCATCCAGATTTCTAGCTGCTTGACGTGGTCGGGATGATCGGAATCGACCAAAAGCGGCACCTGGTGCGCACGGAAAGTACCCTCGATTTGCAAGCCATCGACCATTCGCGGACCGGTCCAGCCCTTGGGTGATTTAAGGACGATCATCGGCCACCGTGGCCGCGTGGTGTTGTTATTATAGCGCGCGTTTTCCTGGATGTTCCGAATGCTCTCGATGGCCTTTTCCATGGCGGCGGCCATCAGCTGATGCATCTTTTCGGGCTTATCACCTTCCACAAAGTAGGGCGTCCATCCGCAGCCGCGCAGGAAGTGCTCCAACTCCTCAGGCTCAACACGCGCCAATACAGTCGGGTTGCTGATTTTGTAGCCATTGAGGTGTAGGATTGGCAAAACGGCGCCGTCAGAGATGGGGTTGAGCAGTTTATTCGATTGCCATGCGGTCGCGAGCGGTCCGGTTTCAGCCTCACCGTCGCCGATCACGCAGGCTACGATCAGGCCGGGATTGTCAAAGGCGGCGCCGAAGGCATGGCTGAGCGAGTATCCCAGTTCGCCACCTTCGTGTATCGACCCGGGCGTAGTCGGCGCGACATGGCTGGAGATTCCGCCGGGAAACGAAAATTGCTTGAATAGCTGTTTAAGCCCGGCTTCGTCCTGACTGACATTTGGATAGATCTCACTGTAGGTGCCTTCAAGATAGACATTGGCCACGAGCGCCGGGCCGCCGTGACCCGGACCAGCAATGTAGAACATATCCAAATCATACTTCTTAATGACCCGGTTCAAATGGACGTAAATGAAGTTCTGGCCGGGTGTTGTGCCCCAATGTCCAACGACCAGCGGTTTCACATGCGCAAGTGTCAGCGGTTCCTTCAGCATCGGATTGTCGTAGAGATAAATCTGTCCGACCGACAGATAGTTGGCAGCGCGCCAATAGGCATCGATTTTGTGGAGTAATTCCAAAGAAAGAGTATTCGTATTCACAATCAGAAAGCCTCTGTGCTAACTAAAACCATGGATGCGGCGCGCCGTCTTGGCGAAAATAAGTGTCGGATGGTGTACCTGACGGTAATGAAGACCTGGGGACGGGAGCAAAGAGTAAGTAAGCATTTGATTGCGCCAACGCGTCGCTGATTTATTAGTTTCGTCGGCCGGGTGCCAACGCGGGCTCTGTTTACGGTTTGAGAGGCCAGACGCAGGAGAACCGGGCAGATAATCCGTGGTCGCTCGATCGGGACGTGAGAATCATAGGCCACCTCTTCCGCTGTTTGCTTCAATCGGACGTATCGCCGGGCGCCTCTTCATCGACCCAGTATCCGTGGCGGCCGTGAGATTGGTGGAGGCCAGTCTCATATTCTCTCGTTAGCAGAGAATCTTCGGTATACTCAGGTGACTGCTTGACGGTTTCACGCAGAAGATCGACGAATACTGTTGACTCGCTCCAGCTGACGCGGTCGATCCATCGAGGTGAAAGCAGAACCTTTTTGCCAGGCCACCAGTTGCGGGTATCGACGATCAGATAACGAATCGCCCAGTTCTGCTCATCGATTAGAAAATCCTTTACGTGGCCAATCTCGCCGTCCGTGGCCTGGATGTTGTAACCGCTCACTTCGCGAGTGCTGCGCAAGTGGTGGTCCCCCGCTTGATCATCGCGAACGGGCTCCCTCCAGTTTGTACGGTCGCGAACGATAAAGGGATACGGTCCCCACATATATGGAACGCCATAACCCGGTAATCCGTAATATCCGGAGTAGGCATCCTCAAATTGCCGGGAGACGGGCTTGTCGGTCTCCAATGAAGGACTATGTTCAATTTGCTTTATAGTCAGATCGATGTCGATGTAACGATCGGACGTATTTACTGCGGTCAGCGCATACGGAGAGATTAGCACCTGCCGGTCTTTAAGCCAGGTATCCGTGTCGGCAACCAGATAGCGAATCGTCCAGTAACGGTCGTCAAAGTAAAATTCCTTGACCTTGCCGATTTCGCCGTCGAGGCCGTGTAATGTGTAGCCTTTTAATGCATTTGCCTTATTGAGCATAAGTGTCATCCGTTCTTTCTTTCTGTGGTCCACATCCTGTGGTGTCGCCGGCTGGCGGAACAGCGAGTGATGTGGACCGTATGTGGACGGGTTCCGAACACCCGCTTGATCACGATTGCGCGGTGCTCGAATGCAATGTGCCGCAGGTCTACCTTACCAGATTGTTCGTTCGCCTCAGCCCGCGATCGACCTTCTGTGTGCTTTGAAGAACTTAACGCTCTTCTGTCGCGACGCTTTTAGGTTCAAACTCAATATGTCGCGTTCACCGGCAGGAGCTCGTCCGGCTCGCCGGCCGCAACGTCAGGGAAAAAGCGGCCGGTGGAGGGGATGCAGGCACATGAAAATTGCACTGTCGAAATTGCTTGGCTTCGTCGTCGGTCATGATCGTCGGGAGAAAAGCAATCCAGCCCAGCGCAGCTACTGTGTGTGCGGAGCATATAAGCCGCAGGCCGGTGGGATGCGAAGTGAGGCGTCGTTGAGGACAAATAGCAGCACCGGGAGTGTGTATACGCCGCAGAAGTAGTCGAAGCTGCCGACACGCGGAGGGACTATTGTCCGACGCGTTCGCCCGCACAATTGATTACTCATTTAGCCGATGGTCGGGAGCACCGCTTCCGTCAGTGGTACGAAGTGGTGGAATTATTTAAGTCATCCTCGGTAACATTCAAACGGAAAGGATCGGAGTTAAAGTCATGACGCTAACAAATTCAGTGGTAGCCATTTACGATTCGCATTCACAGGCGGAAGAGGCGGTGAAGAGCTTGCAGAAGTCGGGGGTTGACATGAAAAAATTGTCGATCGTCGGAAAGGACTACCACTCCGAAGAGAATGTCAGGGGTTACTATAATACCGGCGACCGCATGATGTATTGGGGCAAACTGGGAGCCGTATGGGGTGGTTTTTGGGGCATGCTGTTTGGAGCCGCCGCTTTCGCTATTCCGGGGATTGGTCCGGTGCTGGTCGCTGGTCCGCTGGTCGCCTGGATCATCGGAGTGCTCGAAGGCGCGGTGGTAATGGGTGGATTGAGTGCGGTCGGTGCGGGATTATTCAGCATCGGAATTCCTAAAGACAGCGTTATCAAATACGAGACGGCCCTCAAGGCCGACAAGTTCATCGTTATCGCCCATGGCACGGCGGCCGAGGTTGCGAGGGTGCGGGACGTTATGCAGACCACGCAGCCGAGCGAGCTGGTGGTGCATGGAATTGAGCACAACGAGCACCACGCGGCGTCGGCGTGATCAAATTCCGAATCGGAGGCTTTTTGGCCGGAGTGCTATTTATCCGGTAGCGAGAAGGATTTTAAGCAACCACAAAACAGACGCGAGAAAGGCAAAGCGCAATGACCAAGCGATTAACCTCAAAGAGCCGCAGGGAATTTATTGCCAGGACGAACGAGCACCTGAAGAGTATGAGGGTCGGATTGGTACATGAACTCGCGTCTGAGTTCCAGCCGGTGAATTCTGGAACCGGTGGGGGTTCTCTGGATACGGCAGAGCTCGCCTCTAAAGAGCTCGAACAAAACATGTCCGTGATTTTATCCAAGCGCGACAGGGATCGAATCATCGAGATAGATCATGCACTTAAGCGAATGGCGGAGGCCAATTACGGTGTCTGCGAGGCATGTGGGTTTGAAATCACGACGGAGCGACTTAAGGTGATGCCCTTTACGCGACATTGCCGCGACTGCAAGCAGGATCAGGAGCGTGAGGCCAAAACCCATTATCGCGGCGACGATAGTGAACACGAGCGCTCGAAGGGCGCCGGACCGAGCGCCGCGGAGGATGAGGTAAATCCACAATCGAAGTAGAGGCTCAGCAATGAAACAGATACTCAGCCTGCTGACGGCGGTGGCGATGGCCACTATGATCGGAAGCGTGGCATTGGCGCAAGCGGGCGGTGGGACTTCGCAAGTGAACGGGGTGGTCGTCAATGGCAGTACGACAACGGTGTTTCAAGCGGCCAACAATAGCGATTTGCCGATGGATTCACTGATTCGATGGAGTAGTTTCGCGCATGAATATCCGAAGGTGGCAAGTCAACTTGACAACAGGCCAATGCTGATTAAAGATGCGGGTTTTCTGCGGCAACATCCGGAGTTGGAGAAACTATTGGCAAACCATCCGGATATGCTTGCGCAGATGAAGCGCGATCCGGGTAACTTCTTTGCTAACCTGCCGCTCTCGGAAGAGCCGTAGGCGTACACCCAGTCACATCTGAGGCCTGACGGAATATTCCGATAAGAGCGGCGACCGCTACGCCGCCTGATGTGAACGACGGCCCGATCCTGCGGCGCCCGAAGGCCGAGATCGAGGCGTCGATTCGGATGTGGAGTTTGGGCGGGAAGTTGACGCCTCGTATTCAAGGAAACCATAGGTTCGCATGCATTATTGTCCGACGAGCCCAATACTCATTAATCCAATATCGATGAGAGACCTTACTAAGACTGTTCGGCCTGACTCACGGCGGGCCCGCTGAACGCGAAGGCTGCCGTGCAGAAATTCTTTCGAAGTGCGTTCGGTGTAGCGAACGGTTTTCCGCCTGAGACGGACGAGCCGATTCGCGCCGAGTTGTTCAGCATCGAACGGCTCGAGCAACACGCCGAGAGCCTCGCGGAGGCTCAACGGGTTACGACCAGGCGGGGCGCGGGCCGAGGCCTGGCGAATCGGCTGCGGGATAATGGGCGGGTGCTGCTCGAGGCATACAACTCGACCGTCAAGGCGGTGCAGGAAGAACGGGCGATTACCGCGGCGGCAGAGTGGCTAATCGATAACTTCTATGTCGCGCAGGAACAGATTCGCCAGATAAGCGAGGACCTGCCGCGCGGATTTTACCAGGGGCTGCCGAAACTCGCGGAAGGGCCGCTTAAGGGTTACCCGCGCGTGTTCGGAGTAGCGTGGGCGTTCGTCGCGCATACGGACAGCCGCTTCGAGCCGGAGCAGTTGTGCCGGTTCGTGCGGGCCTATCAGCGGGTGCAGCCGCTGACGATTGGCGAACTGTGGGCCGTCGCGATCACCTTGCGTATCGTGCTGGTGGAGAATTTGCGGCGCGCGGCCGAGCGGACGGTGAACGATCGGGCCGCGCGGCACGCGGCCGACGCATTGGCCGATCGCTTGCTGGGAGTCGGCAGCCGCGAGGCCGAAGCCCCAGGGGCCGCGCTGCGGCGCTTCGACAATATACCGGTGCCGAGAGCCTTCGCGGTTCAACTGGTGCAGCGTCTGCGCGACCAGGATCCGAAGGTGACACCGGCGCTCACCTGGCTGGACGAACGGCTGGCGTCGATGGGGACGAACGCCGACGAAGCGGTCCGCGCGGAGCATCAGACGCAGGGCGCGATGAGCGTGACCGTGCGCAACGTGATCACGAGCATGCGCATGATCTCGGCGGTCGATTGGGCGGAGTTTTTCGAGAAGGTGAGCCTGGTCGATAGCGCATTGCGCGCCGACAGCAACTTCGCCGAGATGGATTTTCCGACGCGCGATCGCTACCGGCACGCGGTTGAAGAGCTGGCGCGCCGATCGGGGCATACGGAACTTGACGTTACCCGGCACGCGATTGCCGCCGCCTCGCGCACGGCGGCGGAGCTATCCAGTGGCGGATCGGAGGCCGCACAGGTCAAGCGGGAGCCAGGCTATTACCTCATCGCGAGCGGCCGGCGGGTGATCGAAAAGGAGATCGGATTCCGCGTACCAATCGGCGAATGGGTGATGCGGGCCAACGCGGCGGTCGGAATCCTGGGGTACGTTGGCGCGCTCGCGATTATCGGCACGGTCATTCTGATCCTGCCGCTGATTGGCGTGATGAAGTGCGGCGTCAGCGGATGGAATCTGTTCCTGCTCGCGATTCTCGCCGTGGCACCAGCGTCGGACGCGGCCGTGGCGCTGGTCAATCGCGGCGTGACGAGTGCCGTCGGCGCCAAAACTCTGCCGGCAATGGAGCTTGGCCACGGAGTGCCGGCGAGCCTGCGCACGATAATCGTGGTGCCGACGCTGTTGACCACACAGGCGGAACTTACCGAGCAGATTGAGCGGTTGGAGGTGCATTACCTGGCGAGCCAGGATGGCGACCTGCACTTTGCGCTGCTCTCGGATTGGACCGACTGCGAGACCGATAATTCGCCAGACGATGACGAGTTGCTGGACGCGGCCGCCGCCGGAATAGCCAGTTTGAATCAACGCCATGGATCGGCAGCGGGCGGCGATCGTTTTTTTCTGCTCCATCGCCGGCGGATATGGAACGAGGGGCAGGGCAAGTGGATCGGATGGGAACGCAAGCGCGGCAAGCTGCACGAGCTGAATCGATTGCTGCGCGGCGCCACCGACACGAGCTTCGTGGCGATCGGCGGAAATCCGCCCGTGGTGCCCGCGGGCGTGCGCTACGTAATCACGCTCGACGCCGACACGCGGCTGCCGCAAGGCACGGTCAGGCGGCTGATCGGCAAGATGGCGCATCCGCTGAACCGTCCGCGACTGGATCCGCACAGCGGCCGAGTCGTCGAGGGCTATGCGGTGCTGCAACCGCGCGTCACGCCGTCGTTGCCGAGCGGGCCTGAGGGGTCGCTTTTCCAGCGCATCTTCACCAGTCCGAGCGGACTGGACCCGTACGCGTTCGCGGTGTCCGACGTCTACCAGGATCTGTTCGGCGAAGGCTCATACAGCGGCAAGGGAATTTATGACGTGGACGCCTTCGAGGCGGCGCTCGACGGGCGGCTGCCCGAGAGCGTGATCCTGAGCCACGATCTGCTGGAGGGGATTTTCGCGCGGGCCGGCCTGGCCTCCGATATCGAAGTGGTCGAAGAGTTTCCGTCACGCTACGACGCGGCGGCGGCTCGGCAGCATCGATGGGCGCGCGGCGATTGGCAACTGTTGCCGTGGGTGTTTGGCCGCGGGCGAGATTTCAGCGGCGATCAGCGCCGCACCGCGATTCCTTTGATCGGTCGCTGGAAGATGATGGACAATTTGCGCCGCACGCTGTCGGCGCCGGCCGCGTTCCTCGCGTTGCTTGTGGGATGGACGCTGCCGTTGGCCGCGGCCGCGGTGTGGAGCGGGTTCGTCGTGGCGACGCTCGCGTTGCCCGCGCTATTGCCAGTGCTGCTCGGGATGGTGCCGCGCCGGCGCGGGCTCTCGCAGCGGCGGCATTGGTCCGCGGTCGGCACCGATTTCGTCTTGTCCCTGTCGCAGGTTGCGATCCTAGTGGTCCTTCTAGCCCATCAGGCATGGCTGATGACGGACGCGATTGTGCGAACTTTTTTTCGTATGTTCGTCAGGCGCCGGCATTTGCTCGAATGGGTAACCGCGGCACAGGCGCGGCTCGCCAGCCAACTCGATGTGCGCGGATATTATCGCTGGATGGCCGGCGGCATCGCGTTTGCCGGAGCAGCGGCCGTGGTGACCGCGAGCGTCGGCCGCAGGGCATGGCCGGTCGCGGCGCCATTTGTGCTGCTCTGGATGGCCGCGCCGGCGGTCGCGCGATGGGCGAGTCTGTCGCCCGCCATGCCCGGCTCGAATCCGCTGTCGCACAAGGACGCGCGGGCCTTGCGAATCATCGCGCGCAGGACGTGGCGATTCTTCGAAACCTTCGTCACGGCCAACGATCACATGCTGCCGCCAGACAACTTTCAGGAACATCCGCAGCCCGTGTTGGCGCATCGGACTTCGCCGACCAACCTTGGACTGTACCTGCTGTCGGTTATGACGGCGTGTGATTTTGGCTGGCTGGGCAAGATGGAGATGGTGGAACGGCTGGAAGCTACGCTCGGCAATATGCAGCGGCTCGAGCGGTTCCGCGGCCATTATTACAACTGGTACGACACGCATGATCTGCGCGCGCTGGATCCGAAATACGTCTCGTCGGTGGACAGCGGCAATCTCGCCGGTCATCTGATCGCGCTTGGCAACGGCTGCCGCGAGATGATCGAGGCGCCGGTGACCGGGACGGAATGGTTCGCCGGAATCGATGACGCGCTGGAAATCACGCGCGAGTCGATCGGCGGACTGCCGGACGATCGCCGGACTCTGAGCGTGACGCGAAAGCATCTTGAGGACGCGCTCGCCGCGCTTTCCAAAGCGGTGTCGGCGCCGCTCGGAACCGACGGCGGCCGCGGTGTCGAGGCCGCTAGCGAACCGGGCGCGCAAGAAGCGCCGGGCGGACCCGCGATCGGCGCGACACGACTCGTCGTGCGGCTGGCGGATCTTGCGCTGCGCGCCGAAACGCTCACCGACATCGCGCGCACCTTGCGGGCGGAGCGCGGCGACGAGGCCAGTGCCGAAGTGCTGGCCTGCGCGGAAACGGTGAGTGCGTGCGTGCAGAGCCATCGGCGCGATTTCGATCAACTGATGCCGTGGGCGAAGGTCGCCGCCGATGACCCGGTGCTGATCGCGTCGATGGAGGCGGCAATCGAGGTTAGCGCGGAGCGGACGCTGGCGCGTCTGTTCGATTCAATCCCGCCGCTGGCCGCTCTGCCCGACCGTTGCGCGGCCGCCATCCAGATCATGAAGCGCTACCGGGCCGAGCTTGCCGCGCAAACTGGCGCCGCGGATGACGCGCTCAAGCTGCGCGCCGATCTGCTGGTCGAGGCGCTCACGCAATCGGCGCGCGCCGCGCGGTCGATCCGGGAGCGCCTGGAGGCGATCGGCGAACTGAGCGGGAAAATGTTTGACGCCATGGAGTTTGGTTTTCTCTTCAATCAGGCGCGCCAACTCCTCTCGATCGGATACGTGGTGACGGAAGGCAGCCTCGATCCGAACTGCTATGACCTGCTTGCCTCCGAGGCGCGCCTGGCGAGTTTCGTGGCGATTGCCAAGCGCGATGTGCCGACGCGGCATTGGTTTCGCCTTGGGCGCACCGAAACTCCGGTGGGCCGCGGCTCGGCACTCGTTTCGTGGTCGGGGTCGATCTTCGAGTACCTGATGCCAAGCCTGGTGATGAGTGCGCCGTCGGGCAGCCTACTCGAGCAAAGCAATCGCTACGTGGTCCAGCGGCAGATTGAATATGGCGCCGAACTCGGGCTGCCGTGGGGTGTGTCGGAATCGGCCTACAATGCGCGCGACCTGGAGCTCACCTTTCAATACTCGAGTTTCGGCGTCCCCGGTCTGGGGCTCAAGCGCGGACTCAGCCGCGATGCGGTCATCGCACCGTATGCGACGGCGCTGGCGGCGATGGTCGATCCGCAAGCCGCGGTGCGCAACTTCGTCCGGCTTGCGGCGGCGGGAGGCCGAGGCAGATATGGCTGGTACGAGGCGCTGGACTATACGCCGGCGCGGCTGCCGGAGGGCAGCACGGTGGCGGTGGTTCGCGCCTATATGGCGCATCATCAGGGGATGACCCTGGTCGCGATCTCGGACGCATTGCATGACGGCGCGATGCGGACGCGCTTTCACGCCGAGCCGATTATTCAGGCGACCCAGCTTTTACTGCAGGAACGAATTCCGCGCGACGTGCTGGTGGCGCATCCGGGAGCCGACGAAGTGGCGGCGGGAGCCAACGTCCGCGAACTGGTGGCGCCGATCTCACGGCGCTTCCAATCTCCGCATCAGCCGGTACCACGTACGCATCTGCTCTCCAACGGCAATTACGCGGTCATGATCACCGCGGCGGGATCAGGCTACAGCCATTGGCGCGACCTTGCGGTCACGCGATGGCGCGAGGACCCCACGTGCGATTCGTGGGGCTCATATATCTTTCTGCGCGACGTGCGCAGCGGCGACTTGTGGTCGGCGGGGTACCAGCCAACCGGCGTCGAGCCGGACAGCTACGAGGCGGCCTTCTTTGAAGATCGCGCCGAGTTCGTCAGGCGCGACGGCCTGTTCGAGACCCGGATGGAAGTGACCGTATCGACCGAGGACGATGCCGAGGTGCGTCGCGTCGCGATCTCGAATCTTGGGCCTGGGGTGCGGGAGATCGAGCTGACCTCATACGCGGAGGTGGTATTGGCGCCGGACGCGGCCGACGCGGCGCATCCGGCCTTCGCGAAACTTTTCGTGCAAACGGAGTACGTCGCCGACAGCGGCGCGCTGCTCGCGACCCGGCGTCGGCGTTCGCCAGCCGACCATGAGCTGTGGGCGGCGCATATCGCGGTGGTGGAGGGCGAGGTCGCGGGTGCGGCGCAATTCGAGACCGATCGGGCGCGTTTCATGGGCCGGGGCCGCGGGATCCGCACGCCGGTCGCGGTCATCGACGGCCGTCCGCTGTCCAATACCGCCGGCGCGGTACTCGATCCGATCTTCAGTCTGCGCCGCCGCATCAGGCTGGCGCCCGGGGCTACCGCACGGATCGCGTTCTGGACGCTGGTTGCGCCGACGCGCCACGAAGCGCTCGATCTGGCGGACAAATTACATGAGCCGGCGGCCTTCGAGCGCGCGCTGACGCTGGCGTGGACGCAGGCGCAGGTGCAGCTTTACCATCTCGGCATCGACAGCGACGAAGCCAACGTCTTTCAGCGCCTGGCGGGCCATGTGCTCTATTCGAACGCGTCGCTGCGGCCGTCGTCGGCGGAACTTGAGCGAAGCGAGAGCGGGCCCGCGGCACTCTGGGCGTATGGAATCTCCGGCGATCTGCCGATCGTCCTGGTGCGAATTGGTGACGTCGAGGGGCTGGATGCGGTGCGGCAATTACTGCGCGCTCATGAATACTGGCGGTTGAAGCAGTTGGCCGTCGACCTGGTGATCCTGAACGAGAATCCTCCTTCCTACGCGCAGGATCTGCAGAACGCTCTGGAGGCGACGGTGCGGGCCAGCCAGTCGCGCCGGCGATCGGGGAAAGCGGGCGAGCGGGGCCAGGTCTTCATTTTGCGCGACGATCTGGTTTCGCCGCAGACGCGGAGTGTGATCCAGAGCGTCGCCCGAGCGGTGATTTGGAATCGCCGCGGCAGCCTGTTCCAACAGGTCAAGCGGCTGGACGAATCGGTCAAGGCGATCGCGCCACCGCCCAGACGGCGGCCCATGATTGCCGTGCCGGAGAACGCGGCGCCGCTGCCGAAACTCGAATTTTTCAATGGCCTCGGCGGATTCGCCGCCGACGGCCGGGAATATGTAACCGTCCTGGGCGAAGGGCAATGGACGCCGGCGCCGTGGATCAACGTCATCGCCAACCCGAACTTCGGCTTCCAGGTATCGGTCGAGGGCGGCGGTTATACATGGTCGATCAACAGCCAGCAGAATCAGCTAAGTCCCTGGTCCAACGATCCGGTCAGCGATCGGCCGGGCGAAGTATTCTACCTGCGCGACGAAGACAGTGGCGAGTTCTGGGGTCCGACGGCTCTGCCGATGCGCGAAGAGACCTCGCCCTACGTCGTGCGCCATGGCCAGGGCTACAGCCGCTTCGAGCACACGTCGCACGGAATCGCGCTCGAACTTTTGCAATACGTACCGCTCGAAGACCCGATCAAGATCTCGCGGCTCAAGATCCGTAATCATTCGCGGCGATCGCGCAGGCTCTCGGTCACCGCGTACGTGGAATGGGTGTTGGGTAGTTCCCGTGCGGCCTCCGCGCCGTCGGTGGCGACGGCGATCGATCCGGAAACCGGGGCGATGCTGGCGCGGAACCATTGGAACGCCGAGTTCGGCGGGCAGGTCGCCTTCGCCGATCTTGGTGGACGGCAGGTCGCCTGGACGGCCGACCGCACGGAGTTTATCGGGCGCAACGGTACGCTCGATCATCCGATTGCGATGGAGGCGCGAACGCCGCTGTCCAATCGCGTCGGCGCCGGACTCGACCCGTGCGGCGCTCTGCAGGCGCGGCTCGATCTTGGACCGAACGAGGAGACCGAGGTGGTCTTCTTTTTCGGTGAAGCGTCGACGCAGACGGAAGCGGTGCGGCTGATCGCGCGCTATCGAACCACCGATCTCGACGCGGTTCTGCGCGCGGTGACCCGGCTCTGGGATGAGGTACTCGGCGCGGTCCAGGTGCGGACGCCGGACCGCGCGATGGATATCATGCTGAATCGCTGGCTGCTGTACCAGACCCTGTCGTGCCGGGTGTGGGCGCGCGCTGCGTGCTACCAGGTGAGCGGCGCGTATGGCTTTCGCGATCAGCTCCAGGACGTGATGGCGCTCAGCGCGGCCAAGCCGGAGGTGACGCGGGAACATCTGCTGCGCGCGGCCGGGCGGCAGTTCGTCGAAGGCGACGTGCAGCATTGGTGGCATCCGCCGTCGGGGCAGGGCGTCCGCACGCGTATCTCAGACGACCGGATCTGGCTGGCATATGCCGCGGCGCATTACGTCGAGGTCTCGGGCGATCGCGGGGTGCTCGACGCAATGGTGCCCTTTCTCGAGGGCGCAGTCCTGCACGCCGACCAACTGGAAGCGTACTTTCAGCCGACGGTTTCCGAGGAGAGCGGCACGCTGTTCGAACATTGCGCGCGGGCCCTCGACCAGAGCCTGGCGGTCGGCGTCCACGGACTGCCGCTGATCGGCACAGGGGACTGGAACGACGGGCTGAATCTGGTCGGTGCCGGCGGCAAGGGCGAGAGCGTCTGGCTAGGCTGGTTCCTGTACGCCACGCTCGCGGCCTTCGCCGGATTGGCGGAAAGCCGCGGTGAGCGGGTGCGGGCCGCCGCATGGCGCCAGCACGCCTGCGCCCTGGCCGGATCGCTGGAACGAGAAGGCTGGGACGGCAACTGGTACCTGCGCGCGTTCTACGATGACGGAACACCGCTGGGTACGGTTTCGAGCAGCGTATGCAGTATCGATTCGATTGTGCAGTCGTGGGCGGTGATATCCGGCGCCGCGAATCCCGCTCGCGCCGCGACCGCGATGGCGGCGTTGAACGAGCATCTGGTCCGGCGCGAGGATGGTCTGCACCTGCTGCTGACGCCGCCCTTCGATGAGGCGCCGCCCGATCCCGGCTACATCAAAGGCTATCCGCCCGGCATCCGCGAGAATGGCGGCCAATATACGCATGGCGCCGCCTGGTCGGTGATCGCGTTCGCAATGCTGGGCGACGGTGACAAGGCCGGCGAGCTGTATTCCCTGATGAATCCGATCAATCACGCGAGCACTCGCACCGGCGTCCATCGCTACAAGGTTGAACCTTACGTGGCGTGCGGCGACGTCTATTCCGAGCCCGCGCACGTGGGACGCGGCGGCTGGACCTGGTATACCGGATCGGCGGGCTGGATGTATCGGGCGGGTCTCGAATGGATATTGGGATTTCGTCTGCGCGGCGCGACTCTGCTGATTGATCCCACCATCCCGAAGGCCTGGCGGCACTTCGATATCACTTTCCGCTACCACTCCACCCGCTATGAGATCGCCGTTGAGAATCCCCACGGAGTCAGCCGCGGGGTTGCCCGCGTCGAGATCGGGGGCAAGTTGATCCAGGGAAATCCAGTGTTGATACCCTTGTCGGATGACGGCGCGATCCATCGGGTGCGCGTCACATTGGATGTGGTGAACCAGGTTGATGAACTACCGCAATCGGTTATAGCGGACTGAAAGATCTGTCATGGATCGAGCGGCGATCCTGATTGCAAACGGAAGCTCCGGTCCGCGAACCGGGGATGGCTATCCAGAAGTTTATTCACCGGCCGTTCGGCGGCCACGCAAAACCCGCGAACGTATGGTCGACGAAACAAGTCAGCGTGTGCCGGTATCGCAGGAATTGAGTATTTCCTGTAGCCTTTCGAACTTGAGCGGCTTGACCAGATGGTAGTTAATTCCCGCTTCGCGGGATCGCCGAAGATCTTCAGGTTGACCATAGCCACTGAGGGCTACCAGTAGCAGAGCCGGGTCATGCATTCGTTCGCGCAGTTGCTGAGCGAGTTCGTAGCCATTCATGCCCGGGAGGCCGATGTCCAATAGAATGATCTGGGGTTGTAAGGCGAATGCGACGGTCAGTGCGGCGGGTCCATCCTTGGCCAGATGGGCCTCGTAGCCACAACTGTTGAGCAAGGCCTGGAGGCTCTCGCCGGCGTCGGGATCGTTTTCGGCCAGCAGGATGCGGAGCGAACCGTTGTGAATTGCGCGGCCGGAGACCGGCTTGACGATCGGATCGGTGGTCGCGGAGCTCGCAATCGGGAGGCGGACTATGAATTCGCTGCCCGTACCAATGCCGGCGCTGGTCGCCCTGATTGAACCGCCGTGGAGCTCGGCGATTGTTCTGGCCAGCGCCAGACCGAGGCCCAATCCGCCCTGGGAGCGCTCGAGTCCCTGATCGGCCTGCACGAAAGGTTCAAACAAAGTGGCAAGCAGTTCGGGTTGTATGCCGATCCCGGTATCTTTGACGCTGATTTCGACCATCGAACCTTCGGCCGAAGATCGTATGTCAATCCGGCCGTCGGCGGGAGTGTATTTCGACGCATTGATCAGCAAGTTGCTAATCAACTGGACCAGACGCGTCGGATCGCCGCTGACGACAACGTCACCCGCAATGCTCGTGGTCAGGTGTTGACGCTTGAGAAGCAGGTTGCGGCGGCAAGCATCGACGGCGTTGGCGATGACGACGGACAGGCCTATATTCGCGATATTAAGGTTAAACTTGTTATTGGCGAAGCGCGAAACGTCGAGCAGATCGTCGAGCAACCGAGCGATAACGCCGGTCTGGCGAATAGCCATTTCGAGCGGTCCGCTCTTTTGTACTTCGGCGGTGTTGTTCAGCAACTCCAGTGAGTTACTGATAACTGACAGTGGATTTCTCAGCTCGTGCGCGAGCATCGCGAGAAACTGATCGCGCTCGCGAACCTTCTGTTCCAGGGCGTCCAGCAAGGATCTGATCTCGTACTGCCGTTGCCGCGTCGCGAGGACGTTTTGGACCATGGTGGTCAGGATCTGGGTCTTCAGCGGACGCTCGAGAACGGTTACATTGATGCGCTGGTACAGCCGCTGATACGAGGACGGCATGGCCGCCAAGTGTTGCGGCCTGGTAAGGATAATCACGGGGATGTTGGACCAGGGCGGCTGGTTTTCCAGGATCGAAATCATCCGCTGGACGAAGCCCTGGTTCAGGGCTTCATCGGCGACCACCAGCGCGCCGACCCCGGCTTCGATATCACTGTACAATTGCTCGTAATTGGAGCAGGCTTCCGCCTCGAATCCGTGGGCTCTGAGCAAGTCAACGGCGAGCTCGGAGTCGCGCCCGGTCGGCGTCAACACCAGCAGGCGTTGCTCGACGTTTGTCATTTCGATGGAGCTTCATCAGGATTGATTCTCGGCATTACCTGGCTATCCGACGTTCCCCGGTATAGCAACTGGCCCGAGATGATGCCGTCGAACTCGATGATGGGCTTTCCAACAAGGATCCCAGCCTGTCTGGTGAGAATCAATTCGCGAATGGTTCGTTCATGTTCGCCGTGACGGTTCTTGATCACCGAAATCGCCTGCCGCACGCGGCCCGTGCTCTCGAAATAGCGCAAGGCCAGCATCGTATCCGCGAGGTAGCTGGCGTCGATTGGTGACTCCAACGATCCAACGACTCCATTTTGCGCGGAAATTATCAACGTTACAACACCCTGTTGATTCAGATATGTGACCAGCTCGTGGATGTGAAGGAGCGGGAAGTGTTCGTCGGGCATCGACAGCAGATAGCCATTCAACGTGTCGAGCACCACAACCGTAGCGCCGTCTTTATCGACCGTCTTCTGCACCAGATGGGCGAATTCTCCCGGTGAGAGTTGGGCTGGATCGATCTGAGTGACGCTTATAGTGCCGGCCTCGACCAGGTCGTCGAGCTTCATGCCAAGACCGGCGGATCGAGCCATCAGCGTCGATTTGCTCTCGTCGAACAGAAACAGAGCCGCGCGCTCATTGTTGCGCGCCGCATTCATCGCATACGCGCATGCGATTGAGGACTTGCCCACTCCCGACGGGCCCGCAATAAGCGTGCTGCTGCCCCGCCGTAAACCGCCCTCAAGCAGGCTATCGAGGCCCTCGATGCCGCTCTTATACAGACCCGCCTTGAAATCCTTTTGATGCGTTGCGGCGATTAACGCGGGAAAAACCTGGAGTCCGCCGCGGCGAATGACAAGATCGTGAAACCCCTCGCGGATCGCGCTGCCGCGCAGCTTCAGAACACGCATGCGGCGGCGGCTTGCGCCATAATCGCGTGGGATCTGTTCCAGAACGATCACGCCGTGAGCGATGCTCTGGAGCTGAGAATCGCGGTCAGGCACCGCCTCGTCGGTAAAGATAACGGTGCAGTTGCGCTGGGAAAAAAAGTCCTTGAGGCTGATGATATGCCGCCGATAGCGAAGCGGATCGCGGGCCAGCATGCGCATTTCTGAAACGGAATCGATCACCGCGCGCCGTGGGTGCAGCCGCTCGATCGTATCGCGAAGACCATGCATCAAATCATTGAGCTCGACGTCCGCCGGTTCGAATATTGTATAGTCGGTATCGGCAGTCACAGTCTCGCCGGCCAAATTGGGTACGTACAGGTGCAGCCGCCCGTCGAGCTTCCAGCCGTGGCTGTCCGCCACCATGCGTAGTTCGTCCTCGGATTCAGAGAAGCTGACGAACAGCGTCTGCTCGCCGATGCGCGCACCCTCGAGGAGAAACTGGAAAGCCAGGGTGGTCTTGCCGCAACCGGCCGATCCCTCAACCACGTATAAGCAGCGCTCGGGGAGTCCGCCGCCCAGAAGTTCGTCCAAACCGGCAATCCCGGTGGCTGCTCGCGGTGATTTCGTGACGGCGTCATTCATGATGCAGAAATACCAATATCAATTTAACCCGGTACAAGCATAGCAAAAAGCAAATTCTTTTCATTGCTAACGTCCGACGCCCGAAGGTCTATAACGGGAACACGCTCGCCTGGTGCGTTTCCTGTGCGGTTGCGATCGATAATCAGTCGCCGCTGTGGCGATCGGAACTCCGGCAGCGCCGGGAAAGCTCGAGTTCCGGGTCGCGGCGACGTTTACTTGCCGCCGGCGGGAACGCGCTCGCATTACTGCTGGCCGCTTTGGCGGTCCCGGCTACTCGATCAAGCCGCCTGCACCAGCGAACTCGACAGCTTCCCAGTGCTCACGATGAACTGTCGTCCCTGGCGCAGCAGCAGCTTGTCCCGTTCCATCCGGCCCAGATGTTCGGTGACTCGGGGCCGCGACGCGCCGACGATGCTGGCGATGTCCTTGTGGCTGAACGAGACGGTGAGCAGCGTGCCGCGGGCGTCTTCGATGCCAAAGTCGTCACACAGATCGAGCATCGTGATCGCGACGCGATCATGCAGGTCGAGATTGAGCAGGCTGGAGGTGCGTCGAACCAATCGATACCAATAAGTCAAATCGTTCTGATGGAATTTTTTGAAAGCCGTTTCGCGGCCGTTCACGGTGATGTTCTCGAAGCCCTTCCATTCCAGCGTGCCGACTCGGCAAGCGTTGAAGGCCTCGCAGCGGAAATCGAACCGGGTCACCGGTAGCGAAGGCAATGCAGGCAGCGGGCCCGGCGCGATAAAGGCGACGGTGATCCGCTCATTGTTGGCGTTGAGGCAGGTGATTCGGGCGATCCCCGCAACCAGGACACGAGCAGAGTTGGAGACGTCGGATTCACGGAAGATGACCTCGTGTCGCCGGTAATTCAAAGTCGCGAGGGCATTGCCCAACAATCCGAGTTCGACCGGATTGAGCCAGGAGAAAATTTTAAGCCGTCCCAGCCTCAGAAAGTCGGTTTCGATCTGTGTCTTTGGCAAGTGATTCATAAACAGCACCGGTAGGAGATATGAGCTTACTCCGATTCGTTCGGCAGTGATACCGAACTGTCACCTGTAGAACAAACTTCGCGACCGCCTCGCGAGGCGAAAGTCCCCGGCTTCGGGACAAATGCGGAACGCGCAGTTATCCCAGCAGGATGTTGAGGAATTCCGTTCCGAAGGCTGCCTGGCGCCGATGTTTGGCCGGCCAGAACAGCGTCGTGAGTTAACTTTTTGTCCCAGGCGGATCGTTCGAGCCCGGCGCCGGCCGCACAATCTCGAGCCGAAACAGGCCTTCCTCCGCGGGCTGCATGGCGTCCGCGACTGAGGCCAAATCGCCGAACCGGCGGCGTGAATCGCGGCGACGGCAGTGGACCGATGTCGGGCGCGCGACCGATCTCTCGCGACAGCATTCGCGCGACTTGGCGGACTCTGCACGGACCGACGCGCGGGCGCTGGCGCGCATTGGCGCGGAGGTCGGCAGCGGACGCATTGACTTCGATTCGGATCATTTCCGAATTAGGTTTCGAATGAATATTTCGAATTCTCGGGAAGCAGGGTGTAGGTTTGCACTGTACGCATCGCGCGCCAGCGCTCCTCGCGCAATTTGTAGGGTCGAAAGCCGGCATTCCGGCAACCTTTGAGCGAAGCAACGTTGCTGTGTTCAACGATGGTCAGCGCCCATCGGGCACCGAACTTTGCCGCCATCGCCGCCAGCTCCGCCATGGCGTATGACATGATGCCCAGCCCACGGAATTTCTCGAACGTATATGCCCACTCGAGCAGCATCTCATCAGGACGCAAGACCAGGCCCATCCTGCGCGGACGGAGGTGGTTCTGGGATGAATCGACGAGCCACTGCATGTAACAAATTTCATCCTGTTCGTTTACGGCGAGGTAACAGGTGCGCAGTTCCTTCATACCGGCCAATCGCTCGGGGATGTGTTCGGCGATGCGCACGATATCGGCTTCGCGCAGTTCCCGAATGCGGATGGGTACCCGTGGTTCAGGGTTGTAGCTAGACGGCAAGTAGAGATCGCGGCGGAGCAGATGGTCAACGCGGTTGGAGTACACGCGCTCGACTCCGAGCTTGAGTACGGTCGTGGCTTGGCCGTTCGCGATCATGTTTGGAATGGTTTCGGTTAAATCGGTCCACTTCATGAAGCTTTCCTCAAGTGAGAGCGTCACAGTTCACGTTGCGCACGAGCCACATCAAACATTGCGAAACCAGCATGCGAATAGCCTATGGTACGAATAGTTCGGCGGTTGCGGTATTTGCGCCCTCGGCGAACCTGGTCAAGCCTCCAGCCACCAGCACATCTCCGTCACTGAGCAGCGCGGCGATCGCTTGTTCGCGCGGCGATACCATGGTCGCGGCGGTGCTGAAAGTGCCGGCGGTCGGATCGTAAATTTCAGTCGAGGCCAAAACGTCGAAAGCGTTGTCTCCACCGGCGATCAAGACTTCACCATTGTCAAGACGCGTAGCGCTGTGAAATTCGCGGGGAGTCAGCATCGGACCGGTGGCTGAAAACGTTTCAGTCGTGGGGTCGTAGATCTCGGCGACCGCGGTGACGCTGTTCTTCAAATTGCGGGGCAGAACGGCACCGCCCGCTATCAATACTCTGCCGTCAGCCAGGAGCGTCGCCGTATGGTTTGCATGCGCGGCACTCATGGCGCCGATCGGCGCAAACGTTCGGCCGATCGGATCATACAACTCAGCGCTGGCAATCGGCGCACCGGTCACGGTTGAAGAAGTACCGCCTGCGACCAGCACTTCGCCATCGCGCAGCAGCGTCGCGGTATGGTTGTAGCGCGGAGTTGCCATGCTACCGGTGAAGGCGAAAGTGCCGGAGGCCGGATTGTATATTTCAGCGGTCGCGGTGGGTTGCCCCGACTGGTTATAAATTCTTCCGCCAACAATCAACACCCGCCCGTCGGATAGCCGCACGGCGGCCGCCGAGCTGAGGCCTTCGAGCAGCGGCCCGGTGCTGGTGAAGGTTCCGCTGGCCGGATTGAAGATTTCGGCGGAGGTTCGCACATTAGAATCCGAACCAATCGATACGGTATTGCCGCGTCCCACCAGCAAAACTTTGCCGTGGTTGAGGACCACCAGCGTATCGTACGGGGCGTCGGCATTGCCCACGCTGCTGAAGGTGTTAAGGCTGGAATTGTACGCGATCATGGAAGATAGCGTCCGGCCGGCATCCAGTCCGCCCATCGCCAGCACGGTGTTGGACGGCAACAGTGCGGAGGCCGCGCTGCGGCTGGGGAACGGCATGCCGCCGCCGGGAATGAATGTGCCGGGCGACTGAGCTTCCGCATTTATCGGCATCACCAGTGCGGCCAGTAGAACCAGACTACTAACGGACGCCAGAAAGAGCAGTCCCCGTTTATGGCGGTTTCTTCGTGAAGATGTGCGGGCTGAGATCATGGCGGACCCACGTGGCGATCTAACTATATTCCACATTTCAATTGCTTACTGATACGGAGACTGAGGCGCTACCTATATTCGCGCCGCTACTGTTGAAGGCGGTGGCCGAGATAGTATGTGAACCATTCGGAACCGTCGTCGAAGTCCAGCTAAAGTCGTTCGGGGGCGAGGAGCGAAAGTAGTTGCCATCGATATAGACATTGATCCAGGACACCGACGAATTGACCTGGGTGGTAATGGTCACTGTGCCGGAGACGCTGGCGCCGCCGCCTGGAGCAGTTATCGCCACGACCGATGAAGGTGTGGGCGTCGCCGTCGGGGTTGGTGTCGGCGTGGACGAACCGTTGACGACGTTCACGGAAACAGCGGCGCTACCTAGCTTTACGCTGCTACTGCTGAAGGCAGAAGCCGAGATAGTATGTGAGCCATTCGGGACTGTCGTGGAATTCCAGGTAAAGGTAAAAGGAGGCGACGAGGCAAAGTAATTGCCATCGACATAGACGTTGATCCATGACACCGACGAAGAGACCTGGGTGGTAATAGTCACGTTACCGGAGACGCTGGTCCCGGTGCCTGGAGCGGTTATTGCGATTGCCGAAGAAGGTGTGGGCGTCACCGTCGGAGTTGGGGACACGGTGCCGGTGGGCGTTGGGGTCGGCTTCGCGGTAGGTGTCGGTGTGGGCGTCGGTGTGGGCGTCGGTGTGGGCGCACCGCTGGTGACGTTCACAGTGACGGCGTCGCTGCCGATTTGCACGTTACTGCTGGAAAAGGCCCGGGCTGTGATGGAATGCGGGCCAAAGGGTACTGAGGCCGAATTCCATGAAAATGAAATTGGCGGCGATGAAGAGTAGTAATTACCATCGATATAGTAATTGACCCAGGTAACGGACGAAGCCACAGTGGTCGCGACAGGAACATTTCCGGAGACGGTCGCTCCGTTAATCGGCGCCGTAAGTTGAACCGCGGGTGACGCGCCTGCGCTGACCTGCACGATACTTGCGACCGAGGGGACGCCAGCGGAAGTGAGTATGAACAGCATATAGTCGCCCGGTGGGGCGAGACTCGAGCTGGTCGGCGCAATCACATTCAGTGAGTTGGTGGCTTTGGTGAAGGTGAGGCGACTGATGCGCTGATTGAAATTGAAATGGTGCGTGGCGGCGCCGAGAGCTATCAGGTTTACATTGGTGATAGCCGAGGCATTCGGCGTTCCAACGCTGAACTGCGCACCGTAGGAGATGGCGGTCGGTGCGGACGAGATGGCCGGCTGGGTGCCATTGAAAAGGTACGGAGGAGAGTAGAAATCAGCGTCCTTGTAGTCGATGCCTCCGCAGGTTCCGGTCGCGGCGGTGGTTCCGGCGGAGAGCACGCGGCCGTCGGGGAGCAATACTGCGGACGAATGGTAAACACGATAATGCGGCATACTGGCGACGGTAGTAAATCTTTCAGTCGCCGGATCCCAGATCTCCGCCGGCAGGACAGCCTGAGCGCATCCTGTGGTGGCGGAATCCGAATTGCCACCGGAAATCAACACCTTGCCGTCGGCCATCAGGGTGGCGTTCAAATAGCGCCGCGCGTAGGCCATTGGGCCGACGTTGCGCCAGGCGGGAGTCTGCGCCGTCAGGTCGATTACTTCCGCGGTCTTGGTTGGAGTGCCGACCCCATCGGAAAGAGCGCCGCCGACGATCAAGACCTTGCCGACGTCGTACATCACCGCCGAGCCATAGGCGCGGAGGCCGAAGATGCTCGATGCGACGGTGGTATACGCCCCGGCGCCGGACGTATTGAGATAGCGTGAGGTTTTCTCCATCCCGGCGAGGAAGACCTCGCCATTGGGAGCGACGAAGGCCCGGGGATAGTTATACCAAAGAGTAGAGGCCGAGACGCCGGTAAGACTGCGAATAGCCGTTGCGTTGTTGATGATCACGTCCGGGGTCTCGTTGGGCGTGAAATTCATGTCGACGCTACCGAGCAGTGCAAGAATATCCCCACTGGGCAACACGGTGGTGGTCGGATACCAGCGCGCGCCACTCATCCCTGGTCCGGAAGACCAGGTACTGGTGGTTGGGTCCAGGATGTCAGTGGTGGCGCGGCCTGTGCCGTTGGTTGGAGCCGGTTGATCCCCGCCACCGGCGATGAAAAGGCGACCGTCGGGAAGGAAGGTAAAGCCGCCGCAAAATATGTCGTCGTTAATGACTAACGTCTGGACGGCGCTGGTATCGGTGCTGCCGCTGGGGATCGTAACTATGAACGTGTTGAAAGCGCTCGTACCCGGCGCTGGTATGTCCTCGCCCCAAGTCGAGATGCGGCCATCGGGAAGTACGGCGAGGGACACGCCGACCGTCGGCCACGGTGAATCCGCCGACCATTGGCCCATCGAATTAACGGCGAATGCTGGCGTGACAAGCCCAAACGAGGTCAGTATTAATCCGAGCAGGGTCAGCCAGAGCGATGGTCTAGATTTCATTGTTTCCTGGTCGAAAGCGTCGTGAAGCATGGGCACTTTAATCTTCAACTGGAAAATACGCAGTCAGGACAATTCCCAGAGTTTTTGTACCAGAGCGCCAGTGTCTGCTCTCGACGGGCAAATGAACATTGTCCAATCTTCGCTCAAGAGCAGCAGTTCACGTGCCATCTGCGGCATTCGGCGAAAAGGGCTTGATAACAGTCGAATTTCGCCATGAGAGCGATTGCGCGCGAAGTGCGTGATTATCGTGGATCGTGAAATTTAGGCATTGTGGCGGTCGATCACCGTAGGGGGCTGGCGATTTCAAAGCACGTTGGTGAGCGCGCGCTGCTGGTCGCGTGCACATGCGAATGGCGGTCGCGGTTCTCGGACGCGGCACGGTTTTCGAGGTGTGTGATCGGGAAAAGCAGCGCAAAAAAGCCCGTCGCTATCGAAGCTGCGTGTCCGGTGCCGTGGCCGCATCCCGGCGACCGAGGGTGCCGTCGAGGTCTCGGTCGTTCGAAATTTATAATGTTCCTTGCAGCACGAATAACGCCCTTCGGGTCTAACGCACGGTTTACCGGTCAAGCCATTTACCCGTATGTTTATCAAACCATGCCATTGTAGTGCTTACTAGATTCTTCATTGGCGGAAGTCGGCACAAGGTACGCCCGATACAAATCTCCTCAACCCAATGATCGCTCGGGTCCTTATGCCTGATAGCGGAGAAAAACGCGCTTTATGGCAAACGAAATTAGAGTATTAATCGCCGAGGACGACGTTAACACGCACGAGGAGTGGCGCGAATCGATGGCGGCGTGGGGCTACCGCGGAGAAATCGCGGAAGATGGAATCCGTGCGCTTGACCTGATCGGCACCTTCAATCCACACATCCTGGTGTCCGACCTCAAGATGCCGCGCAAAGATGGGCTGGAATTATTGCGGGAGATTCGCGAGCTGGGAATCCAGCTGCCGGTCATCATGATTTCGGGGCGAGGAGAGATTCCCGACGCGGTCGATGCATTAAAGCTGGGAGCATTGGATTATTTGCGCAAACCGGTGGACCCGGTGCATTTGCGGCAGATGCTTAAGAATATCGCCGACCACATGACGGTGCGCGAAGAAAACTCCGTCTTGCGCCGCAGACTGGCCGAGGTCGGAGAGCTCGGGCCGCTGTTCGGGCGTTCGCTGGCGATGCGCCGGGTGATCGCGACAATCGAGCGACTGGCGCCGTCCTCGGCATCGGTGGTGATCACCGGCGAAAGCGGCACCGGCAAGGAATTGGTCGCGCGGACGATCCACGAACTCTCACCTCGGCGCAGTGGTCCATACGTTCCGGTGAACTGCGCCGCAATCCCGGAAACGCTCATGGAGAGTGAGCTGTTCGGGCACGAGCGCGGGTCATTTACCGGAGCGGACCGCCGCCGGGAAGGATGCTTCGAGGTCGCGAATGGCGGGACCCTGCTGCTCGACGAACTGGTGGAGATGAAGTTCGAGCTGCAGTCCAAGTTGTTGCGAGTGATCGAAGAGGGGCGGGTGCGCCGGGTAGGTGGCACGACGGAAATTCCGCTGGATGTCAGAGTGTTGGCCGCGTCCAACCAGGATATCGAGCGGGCAGTGCGTGAGGGCACCCTCCGCGCCGATCTATACTACCGCTTGAACGTCTTCACGATTAACCTGCCGCCGCTGCGCGAGCGGGCCGAGGATTTGCCGCAACTGGTCCAGATGTTTGTGCAGCATTACGCGGCCCAGAATCACCGGGATGTAGTCGGTGTGGATGATGACTGCATGATGGCATTGCAGTCGCATCCGTGGCCCGGCAATGTGCGTCAATTGCGTAACGTGATCGAGCGCGCACTAATTGTTTGCGATGGCCGGATCATTCGTAAAGTTGATCTGCCGGAAGCCTTCCGGGTTGGCGGAAATGGCGCCTCAAGCTTTATAAAGGTGCCGCTCGGTTCATCGTTCGAGGACGTGGAACGGGAACTGATCGCGCGCACCATCGAATTCACGGGTGGCAACAAGACGCGGGTGGCGGAACTTCTCGGCGTGAGCGTGAAGACACTGTACAACAAGCTCGAACGCTTCGCATCCGATCGTTCGGAACACTTGGAGCGGCCTCGGGGAGCGGTCCGCAAAGGAAAATGAATACGCAGCAGAATACTCCGCTATCGCAAAATACCAGTCGCGGATACTAATTCAGCAAATCTTCCAATTGTCGTCACGACGCGTTGCATCGCGATCGAGGACCGAGGAAGCCGGCACGGGAATCGATCATGCTAAAGAATCTACATCCAGTAGCCCAACTCGAATTTTCGCCCGGCGGTCTGGGAGCCCTTATTTCAGGATTGGCTCATCAGCTGCGCAACCCGCTGCATGGCATGGCGATGCGAGTGGAGCTGCTCAGACCTGAAGTGAGCCAGGGCGGCGAGCGGCATCTCGACAAGCTGCGGCAGGACATCAGGCGTCTGGACCAGGCTCTTGAGGCGCTGCTGTGGTATGTCCTGCCGGGTGCAATGAATCCGATCGACTTCAATATGAACGATCTGCTGAAGGAGGTAGGCGAGCAAATTTCCAGTAGCCGAATAATAGTCGAATACAACCTCGATTCGCACCTGCCGCTCGTTCATGCCGACCGGGAAATGGTCTTCATTGCGTTGACTAACGTGGTGGCCAACGCTGAACAAGCGATGCCCGATGGCGGAATGCTGACGCTGACCACCACGGTGGAAGGATCCGACATCGAAATTAGAGTCGCCGATCAGGGATCTGGAATCGCGAACGAGCAAATGCTGCGCGTGTTTGATCTGTACTATACGACCAAGACCACCGGGAGAGGACTTGGTCTGCCGTTCGCGCGGCGAGCGATCGAACTGAGTGGAGGACAAATCGCGGTCGATCCGCAGGTTGTCCACGGCACGACCTGCACGGTTATTCTGCCGAGCGCCCACGAGGTGTCTACGTGAAGAATCGCCTTCGCGGCAGACGACGAAGCACGAGTCAGGTTGAGCGAAATCCTGAAACGCATCGGACAGCCGTAAGCTATAGCGCGACATTCAGATGGTGAGACGGTGCGCGTAAAAAGTTCAGAGTAATAACCGCGAAAAAAGTTGTACGCCAGTAATCTCAAGCGCAATCAATAGCGGCATCCTGAAAGACTCTGGTCTGATTATTGCTCTCCATACATTGGAATCCTTTCAAGAGGATCGCGATGGCCGTCGCGCCGCAAGGGCGGACCGAGGTCGAACTCGGCGCGAACCGCGGAGCGTTGCGACTGACGCGACGCTCCAGTTCTGAGTGCTGGGCGATCGGTTATCCGGTTCGTCTGAGGACTAACCTGCGCTTTAATGCGGCTTACAGCATCCGCCAGGGAGCACGGTAATGAGCGAGAGCGCAGCCGCAACCGCATGCAGATCGTGTGCGCCCTGGAACGCGAATTAGACCGCATCGAAATACACCGGGTCGCGATTGGAATTGAAAAGGATTTTATGGATGCCGCTGGAATCGCAAAGTTTTTCACCTCGATTGGCAACCGCGTTATCCGAACGGAGAGTTGCTATTGGTATAATCCGCAGCCGTTTATGTACCGGAGTCTGCCGATCCATCGTTTCGTCGATCCGGCTCCGGCCGAACTCGCGAAGGTCCTGATGCTTGGACCGGCGCTAGCACTTAGGTATCCAATGCGGCCTGATGCCGAGGGTGCGCCTGGCGGAATGTTTGTCTGCCACGACCGCAGCTACGACTTTGCATCGCTCTCGCAGAACGTTCGCAGCCGCACCCGAAGAGGGCTCGCGCGTTGCCGGATCGAGCAGATAAGTTTTGAATACCTTTCGGAAAATGGTTACGCGTTGACGGAAGACACCACGCTGCGGCAGATGGGCAAGAAACCCAATAGAAGTATCGAGGAGTGGCGGCTTTTCTGCACCAATGCCAGCCGCCTCGCGGACTTCGAGGCGTGGGGGGCTTTTGTGGAGGATCGGTTGGCGACGTTTATTGTCGCGATGCTGGTGGAGGATTGCTACTACATACACTTGCAGAAGAGCGCGTCGGACCTGCTCAAGTTTTACCCGAACAATGCGCTGTTGTTCACGGTAATGAAGACCAAGTTTGCCTGCCCCGAGGTCAATTTTATCTCGCACGGCCCGAAAGCGCTTGCTGTCGGCAAGGGGCTGGAATACTACAAGACCAGCATGGGACTGGAAATTCAGCCTTGCACTGAACAAGTGGTTTTCAATCCGCTGATAAAGCCATTGATTAGCTGGAAAGGCGATGCCGTCGTTAACCGGATGGTGCGGCGTCATCCGGAAAGCCTGTTTTGGCGGCGTGCCGCGCGCGCCTTGAGCGTAGCGCGCGGGGAAGATGGCGGCACGCAATCAGGCGCGGAAGAAATTCAGGCCGCGGAATCCGGCAGTCGCTAGAGCGAAGTGCGATAATAATGAAGCGCCTGGGTCAAGCCGCCAGGGATTCGAGACCGCACGTAAGCAACGAATTGCGGTGTGAACAGGTACTTCAGCTTCAGGTAGACGCCCCCGTTATTCATCGAAAAGAGAAGGCGATGCAGCTTCCATCTGCGGAAATGCCGCAGGAGTTTGAAGCGCGCGGATACGCCCAGGGTTTGCATGCCAAATGGGAACTTGAATCCGAACCATAGGGGCTGCGAGTTAATCATCAGATCCGGCGGGGTTGCGGCGGATATTGCTTCTATGCGGCCAGTAGCAAGCCGGAACCGTATAGTTTTATCCAGGTCGGGAATGCGAATAGAAATGGGCCCCAGCAGCGAGAGCAGTACCTTCGGGTAATGGTCGTGTAACTGCGCGGCCATGGCGTAATACGCGTCGAAGATCTCATCGAGGCGTGTTGGCGGTGTCGGAGTGTAAGGCAACTCGTCGAGGGCAGGGAGAGCGTTGAAGCGCCGCAGTGCCAGTGAGGAATCGTGCGGAGCACCGACTTGATAGTTATCTCCGGGATAGAGGACAACGCAGTTCTGCTGTTCGCGGGTCAGATGGTCATAGGTATCCTGAACCGTGTTAGCGAACCGGTTGACGTACTTGTTGTCGTCGCTGGAAAAATAGATGAAGCTTGCGAACGGAATCGTAGCCTTAACGTTCAGCTCATTATGTACTGTGGAAAGGTTACTGAGAATCTGTTTGGCGCGAGCCGACAGATGGGGTGCAGGGGGGTCGAAGCCGGCATAGGCGGCCAGCGAGAACTGGCTCATCAAGATGTCCACGTTGCGCAAATCCCCGCGAATGATCTGGCATTCGGCGGTACTGATGCGGGCATCATTGGCGTTAAAAACAACGTTGTCGTCATCGATCACAGCGAGAGCCGAATCCATCAGCCCGGCGTGGTAACAATAGACCCTCGCTGTGCCCCGGTAACCCGATGAAGCCGCAAGTGGGACAATTATTCTGTGGGGAAGCAGCTGGAAGTTCTGATACCCCAGGCTCTTGAATGCAGCGATCATCTTTTCGTGGTCGCGTTCCTGAAAAAGTAAAGTTACGTGCTGTTTAAACGAAGCGGGAAATGAACTCAGCGTCGGAAAATGACAATGGTCCGGATGCTCATGTGAAAGCCAAAGGAAATCAATTTTATTTAAGAGCGACCTATCGAACTCGGGCTCTGGACGTAA
>Ga0307372_10001918_pt1 | contig 35284 bp, 33 predicted proteins | sample OX1MG_FD_202533 | JGI IMG/M metagenome (GOLD analysis project Ga0307372, IMG submission 202533) | Soil microbial communities from Risofladan, Vaasa, Finland - OX-1 | ecosystem: Environmental > Terrestrial > Soil > Coastal area > Acid sulfate soil | place: Finland: Risofladan, Vaasa | collected...
CAATCTCTCGGCATCCCTATGAAATCACTGAAACCGCTTGAATTGCCTATTGTTCCTCATCCGTTCTTTTAAACCAGTGCTTGTTCAGAGGTTCCTTAGGTAACTAGGTCGAAACGCACTTTGGTTTGAGCAAGCTGATGATGGTCAGATTTTAAGGGAGGGTAGCCATGAATGAAAAACGAATCGCTTTAAAAGTCACGCCTCGCGAATTCGACACAATTCTCGCCGCATTGCGATTGTGGCAGACCGATAGCGCGCATATCGCCGATGGCAGCGGCTCGCTCGCTGAGCAAAGCGGAAATTGACGATCTGTGCGCCAGACTGAATTAGTTAGGCCGAAACCCTCTTCGGAGAGTCTGCTAGTCAAGCTAGCACTGATGAGGCCATCAGAATCAAAAGGAGAAACTCAATGGAAAAATTAACGAAACAGCAAACGGCTTTTTTGAACGAGCTTCAAAGTCTTACTGAGAAGGGAGTTATCTGCTGGAAGCGACAAGAAGATCAGTTGGTCGCAACAATTTCGCTCGAATTGAACGTGGGCTTTCCCGAATGCGACAAGCCGGTTCGAAATGTTGTCGTACATGGAGGCGGTCCGGAAATCGAGCATTACTTGCCGGTCTCTGAGGACATTCTGCCGGACCAGTGGGTCGAAGTTGAGGTTTCGCGGAAGACGAGACGGCAACTGCTGTTGCAAATGTCGCCGAGTAAATCAGAAAACCTGAAGGCGGTGCCGCATTCAGTTTGGGTGCCGCCTTCATTTCTCTTTGAGGGAGAATTGCGCCAATGGACAATGTCGTAACGACACAACCAGGAAAATCAGATCCCTTGCTTTTGACTCTTCCACAAGCTCATGCTCTAACCGGCCTTACCGTCTGGCAGCTTCGCGGACTGATTGCTCTAGCAAAGAACTGCCTATCGTGAAGGTTGGCCGACGATTCTATTTGCGCCGGGCCACACTCGTTCGATGGGCGGAACGCGAAGAAGGATTTAGATAATTTGCGTTTTGGAAAGCACAAACGATAATCGGTTTAAGTCGGCTACGGTAAACTGGACGTATGTCGGACGAGAAAAACTCGAAGATGGACAGTAGGCAAATGGTCACCAATAAAGTCGTGCCCGCATGTAACACAAGCAATGAAGCGGAAACTGATTGATAAATTAACTCCCGGACGCATGCCCTAGGAAATGTGTAATTTCTACAGGTGAGCTCCCGCCAGTGTGTATAGGTTCGAACAGCCAAATTCGCCGGGAAATTCGTTGCCGGAGACGCTGCACTCAAATTCGAGCGCAAGACGGCGCAGCACTATCTTGTCCCGTCCAGTCGACCAATGAACCTTTCCGCTTTTGTCAAATTGACTCGACCCGGCGTGAACTCAACACGTAAGCCGTATGTTCGGGTCGACTGTTCCACAAGCGGTGTAATGAAAAGTGACGAAGGCGGACCGCCGCTCGCGTGATGGCGGATTACGTAACCTCCGATGAGATATCCAAGTGTGCCACCGACAAGTACGTCGGAGGGAAAATGCTCACGTGCGGTCACCCGACTTGCACTGATGGCTAAGGCGAAAGCGTACGCCGCGAGCTGAATCCGTTTGCTCGGGTACTCGGAGGCAATGACTCGCGCCAGAGCAAAAGTGGCTGCGGCGTGCTCAGACGGGAACGAGCCGTCCCACTCGTAGGAACTTGTGCCGTGCGGCCAGAAATCTCCTTGGCCGTTACCTTCGTTAGGCCGTTGACGGTTGGTTGCGAGCTTCAACCCTTCCACTACTATTGAGGCGTCAGCGACCGCCTCCGCTCCCAGCCGTCCGGTCTCGGTAAGGTGATCATTGTGAGTTGCTACGCCCAGGAAGTAGAGACCCGCATCCCCTGCGAGCGATCCGTAGAGACCGGCGTTGGAAAAAGTATCGCTCGCATCAATTCTGGTCTTGTCGATACCCAAGTCCTGCTGTGCCTGTGCGTCATAATGCAGTGCAACTCCGGTAGCTCCGGCGAATGGCACTAACCAGATTGCATCATCGGAAGACACGCGCAAAGGGCTGGTCCAAATGCCAGCCTGATCGTGGCCGACGTCTTTGAGGCATTGTCCGAAATGCTTGATTCCACACGTTGCGGGTCCGTGAGATGAGTCTTGCGGCGTACCCTGCGGTTCGTCCAGTGGCTGGCGCACGCTATCGCTTGTCTGGGAGCTTTTTTGCCGGCCATCGGAAGAAGGATTTTCAACCTGGGCAAAGACAACATCCGGTAGAAATAGTAGTGCACTCAGGGTGAAGACTAGGAAACCCAGTTTAGGAACGCGCAAAGTCGATACAGAGCTCACTCATGCCTCCGCCCAGAGCACCGGAAAGAGTACTCTTTTACATTTCGATAAATACGAGCCGTATCTTACCGGCGAGGCCTCTGCACCAATCGACCAGACCCCTCGTCGTGTAACGCTAGCTTTAGGCGATGGTGGTTTTAGTTTTGTCGCATATATCAGCGGTCCTCGCTTGTCATAGCTATGTTCCACGGTAGCGTCCTAATAAACTGTCTCGGCTCGATGCGGTCGCCTTCATTTCCCCATCACATTGGCATCGGGAGTGGTTGTCGGCGCCGGAGCAGGAGCGGAGGTCGCATCGCGATATTAATCTGCATGGATGTGTTCTTCGGGAATACAACGTCGCGTCCACGCGAAGCACTGAGACCGCCAACGGGTCTGTGAATCAACATCGCGTTGGGAGCAGGTGCGGACTCCGAAACAGCGTCCTGAGCCTGCGCCAAGCTCGCACATACGCATATCAAAAAAAGCGCGGAAATCAATCGTCCGATTGCCATATCATTTCTGCTTTTGCCAGGTCATTTCCACGCGCACTGGTATGTCGTTTTTAATGGGCATGGTTAAGAGCTTCGGCGGCTCAATTTTGAAATCGGACACCGTTGCGGGAATCGTTCCTGTCAAGGTGATTTCATTTCCTTGAGTCGCCAGTTGGAAGGGAACTTGTTTGTAGGAAGCGGTCTGGCCCGCAAACTGGACCTCCAGGTCGGCATGGATTGTCCCGGCTTGAAACCCCGTGTCGGGCAGTTGGGTGCGCACAACGACCATGGGGAATTGTGCGCCGCGTGTCACTTCAAGCATATGGAGATCCCTATTGCTGTCGCCCGAGTCGAATGATTTGACGGGCACCGCGATCAAGAAATTGCACTCGCCAGCTTGGCAATCGCCCTTGCCCCGCGCCGCGTGGCTGACGCCATCGGCCTCGTGCAGCGGATGAGAAACGTGATACGTAAGAGTGGATTTCTCAAGAGCCCATTGGCTGTTCGCCTGGGCAAGCGTAGGAAGCATTAGAAGCAGGAAAGCCGTAACGAAGATGTTCTTCATGCATCCGTCCCTTTCGAACTGCGCTCCGCCAATATTCCTATCCGGAAACAGTCGAGCGCCAGACGTCCACCGCTTCCCCCTGAAACTTTTCGCCGTTCCTTACTGGCTCGCGTACGCTTCCTCGCCAGTGGTTGTGTCTTCGGAATGGGAGCGTTTCAGGCCCAGGGCTGCCGCGACGTGGCGAGCCGACCGCGAGACAGACCCCGATTTAATTGAAACCGACAAGATCGCTGCGCCATACGCTGCGGCCGTGACGATCGCCACCTCTCCGTGGTACTGCGCGATCCCATGCACTTTTTCTCCCTGGCTTTTTTGACTGAAAGCCATCTCTCCCAGGATGGGTGTCAGGATCATGCCCGGGCCGTGAATCCAAGCCAGTGCCTTGTGCAGGCGAATGGGCCCCTCGGTTTTAGTCCCCGGAACCTTAGGCGCAAAGATTGCGTAATATGCTGTCGCAAAATACAAGCCTGCCGTCGCCGAGCCGAGCGCCGCATGCACATCGCGGTCCGTCGAGCTCGTGGCCTTGCCACCGGCGAAGCCGCCGCTGATGACCGTGGCAATCAGAGGAATGGTCGTGATCAGGCCGAGTCGTTGATGAACTTGTAGCATATGCGACCGCCTGTCGAGCCTCGCTTGCTCCTGCGCGTTTCCCTGGATCTGATCCTGCGAGAAGCCGAGGCTCCCCAGCGAAAGCCCTCCGCCCAGCGTCAAGTTCGTCGTTTGCTGGGCTCCCTGGACGATCGTCACCTTGGCCGCGTTGGTGCTGAACCCTTCCGCCGAGACGGAAACCTCGTAATCTCCCGGCGTGAGGTTGGATACCTTGTAAAGACCCGACAAATCGGTCTTGGTCTCTGTCGATTGCCCTGTGTCTTCCTTCTTGACTCGGACTCTGGCATTGGGAATGACCTTGCCCGATGGATCGGTAATGGTGCCAGACAGCGTGGCGCTGCCAATCTGGGCTCGTAATGGAACCGCGAGCATCAGAGCAAGCATGAGAGAAGGCGCTACAGTCCCCACTCCGGGGATGAACCTCGCCGTTCTACGATCCATGTAAGCTTCTCCCTCTGGTAGCAGGTTTGTCGGGAAATCAATCGTGAGGTCGCGGTGAGTGAAAGATATATCAGCCGTTTGGAATTCGCGCCTGCCGATCTTTAGGGATGCCTCCTAAAGCGCTCCCAAAGTTCGATGTAGAACCCTATCAGTTGAGAGTGAAATCCTGGTGTCTTATGGATGACAAATTGTTCATTATCCTTACGATCCAGCCTGAAAGGTATGGATGCAGCGAAACCGGCTTCTCATCTGCGGTACTTCGCGCGACTTTTGTGAGTGTGTCGCCCGATCCGACAAAAGCCTGCAAATTAAACCGCCTTCTACCGAAGCGCCGGAACTACGCACTTTGCCAAACCGAGGGTTCAATTCGGGTGAATGATTTCAGGAACAGGATCAACGTTTTCGCTACTCCTCGACCGCGGGCGGGACGAAGCGCGAAACGCTTCTTTCACTAGCTTGAAAATTGTCTGTCGATTTTGGGTAATGACCTTCACCCATGCCAAGCGGCCCATTTGAGGGAAGTAGATTCCGCGAAAACACATTCGTGCGATGAAGATGTTGATGCGATAGCCCAACGGCTTATGATCGAGCAAATCGATGGCTCTTCCAATCGCCTCTGGACTGTACGACTTGGCCCACCCGTACTTTACCTCGGCATGAGCTTCCGCGATTGTCATCTTCAGCGGAGTGTGGGCCATCTCAAACGGTATGAACTCCTGCCAGTGTTTCGGCCGCGTCAGTCGCCCTGCGGCCTCAAGCCGCTTGTAAAGCGGCGTCGCCGGTAAGGGCGTGAGCAAGCCGAAAATGGGCAGCCCCGGGGGCCACGTGCGAACCTCTTGAAGCGTCCGCTCCGCGACCCCGGGCGTGTCGTTATCCATACCGAAAATGAAGGAAGTGATCGCATAGACGTTGCGCTGGGCGAGCCTTTCAAGCACGGCCGCGTACTCACCGGGCTTGTTGAAGCCCTTGTTCACGTCGGCAAGGTTCGCAGGGTCGATGGACTCCATGCCGATGAAGATCCACTTGCCGCCTGAGGCCGCAATGAGGTCAATGAGTTCCTCGTCACGCAATAGGTTGGCGCTAATCTGGGCGACCCAGTTCATTTGTGCACCTGCGGCGATGATGTCGCGCAACAGCGATTTCGTCCGTTTCACGTTGATCGCAAAGTTGTCGTCGATAAAAAAGACAGCCATCTGGCCGCGCTCGCTTCGCGCGCGAGATTTTAATAGCAACAGCTCGTCCACAACATTCTTGTTCGTGCGAAATCGGATTGAGTCGCCGAAAAAGCCGGTTACAGTGCAGAACTCGCAGCCATAAGGGCATCCCCGGCCCGATTCCATCGGGATAATGCGGAAGGTGCCCCAGCCGTCGCCGATGCGTTGGAGCATCCTTTTTGCCATTTTCGGCACCAGGTTGAACTGGTCGAGATCTATCTTGTCCCACGGAATCGCCGGATATTTCTGGAGTGAGGGTTTGTGTTCCTGACCGAACGCGTCCACCGGCTCGTACACATCCTTCAGTTGGCCGCGCGCGGCGTCCTCGACGATCCTCGGCCATGTTTCGTCCGCCTCGCCCAGCGCCACTGCGTCCGCGTGACGCGGTCCCCCGCTGCGCCCCAGAGCCTCGTCGGCTTCTTCCGTGACGTGCGGGCCACCCATCACTACCGGTACACCCACGGCGCGAATTGCGTCGGCCATACGGTAGGCCTTGGCGATCATGCGGGTCATCGCCCCGATCCCGACAAGTCCGATGTCGTGTTCCCGTACGAATCGCGCGATGCCGTCTTCATCCATTGGTTGTGCGTTGCCATCGATCAGCACTACCTCATGGCCAGACGGCGTCAGCGCCTGGAGAAGAAACATCCAGAGGTGTGGCATGAAATTCCGCGTCACACCATTGTCAGGGTTGTAGAGTAAAATTTTCACAATGCCTCCGGTTCTTTTCACTCTCCTACATGGCAACGAAGCGCGCGTGTGTTTGATTTGGAGCGCCTCGGAGATGACAATTTATTCATTCAATTATGATCGGGTCTGACAATGCGTAACCCATGACAAGTGACCTGTCATTGCGAAATAAATCCCGCGAAAATAGAGCCACAGAATGTGGCCGCTGTTCATCTGAGATCGCGCGACAGCATCAGATTGAGCGTCAATTTGTCGGCCCCAGCGGTCAAGCCAAATCCTACGCCTGTTTCAACATCCACGAACTTGCTTTCGTGATCCATGACGGCCCAGACTTCGTGGAACCGGTCGTGGAGCGGCAGGCAATGGCGCAAGGGCCCGTCATCGGAATACTCCTCGAAGGCCGCGGCCCAATTGTCATTGAAGTTATAAGCAATACGCGTTGCCGGAACGAATTCGAGACCAGCCCGCGTGGGCTATGGCTTGACCAGAGGGTCCGATTCTACCTGAGTATCGGGCACCAGAACATTCTTAACGGATGCGGGAAGTTCATTCACGTGCGCAACCAGCTGGCTCACCTGCCATAGCTGCACGTTCGTCAACTTGTCTTTGAACGACGGCATTCCGGACAATCGAATGCCGTTGGCCGCTTTCCAATAGCTTTCTGACGCAGGATCATCGGTCACACCCTTGCCTTTGAATAATTGAGTCGGCTTCGGAAACATCATGCTCACGTAGTCGACCGGATGCCCGGGCAGCCCATGACATACAGCGCAATTTTGCTTGTATACCTCCGCGCCAGCCAGCAGGTTTGCTTCGTCAGCCGGTATGGAAGGCTGGCCGATGTGCTGCTTTTCGATGTGCGCATCCAGAGCCATATTTGCCAATTTTCTTTCAAATGGCATCAACGGATCGGCAACGGCTACAGGTGCCATTCCAGAAGCGAAATAGTAGTAACCAGCTCCCACACACACCAGAATCCCAAGAATAATTCCGATGATAAGCCCCCTGATCATTTTCGGCTCCCTGGTTCAGCTCTTCTTAAGCCTTGCTGACTCTGAGTCGCATTTTTACGAGCCACATCAGACACTCCTCGCGCCATTGCTGTTGCGTAGAATTTTCAATTGGGCGGCTTAGGCTCTGGAAGCGCCGGCTCAGGTCGAGGATTCAGGTCACGTGACAGCATCAATTTCAACGTCAGCCTATCGGAGCCTGCCGTCAGCCCGACGCCAACACCTGCTTCGACGTTGATGAACTTGTTGCTGTTGTGATCCATCACTGCCCAGACCTCGTGAAACTGATCATGCAGCGGTGCGGTTTGACTGAATGTCCCGAAACCATCATATTCTTCGAATGCAACTGCCCACTTGTCATTCACGTTGTAGGCTGCTCGTCCCGCGGGATTATATTGGAGGCCGCCCAGACCACCTGCGTAGTCCGTATCCATGATCGGGTTGTAAATGAGATCCCAACGACCTAGGTGTGCACCTATAATTGGCCGGATCTCTGACGTAATGGTGCGGGATTCCCAGTAATCGCGATTGATACTGAATTCGAAGTTCACACCGTAGAAAAACATATGCTCGTGCGCATGGGGCCGCACAAAAAGTTCGCGGATCTTGAAGCCATTAATCGTCGCGCCCTGCCCCTCAGAATGCAAACTGAAAACCGGCAAGTAGAGTCCCTGCTCGAACCAGTCAGTGACACCGTAGGCCCATTCGGCGGCACCGTTAACCGAATCATTTGCGATGATTGCGCCCGGAAAAACGGGCTCCTTGCGGCCGACTGGTGTGAAGTTGGTATGCACCATCAGATTGAAAACGCCCTGAGGTTCAATCTCTGCGTCGTATACTTGTATCTCATCCGTTTGTGCATAGGCCACCATCGGCATGCAAATCAGACTAAGAAGAATCAATAAAGTTCAGCGCAAACGGGTTGACCCTGGACGCAGTAAGGCAACTCTGGATATGCCCACGCGGTAAGCCCCTTTCAATTCGCACACAAGCACATCTTCTTTTTTAATGATTGGAATACTCGCAATCTTGATCCAAGGTCGCAAGCAAAACGGTAACACATTAAAATGAAGACAAACTCTCGCGAAGATGACAAATTGTTTATCTGGCGTAATTGATCGATACAATCGATCCCGAGCCGACTGCCATTCTCCCGAACGGCCTCCTTCGGTCCTGCGCGAAGCCGATCAGGATACCTCTCGCGTCGCAAGAGAATCTTTGCCGACACGCCCGTCACCACCGCGCTGACCGACCGCCAGTCCCGTCACTCGTTTCTCGGGCAACAAGACCGTGACCACAGCACCCCCTCCCGTGCGCTGAGCTATTCTGGCCGATCCGCCCTGGGCACGAACAACTGCCTGGACAAACGCGAGCCCTAGACCGTGACCGGATGAGTGCTTGCCTTTCGCGAAACGCTCGAAAGCCCTGCTAATTACCTCAGGAGAGAATCCCGGACCGTTGTCTTCGATCTTCAGCTCCGCTGCTCCATCGTGCGTGAACAACCGAATTCCGATCCAGCGTTCAGGAGGCAAATGAGTGAGCTCGTTTTCAAGCAGATTGCTCACCATGCGATGCAACATCTGCTCGTCCGCCTCCACCATCACATGGTTCTCGAGGTTGAGCGCCAATTCATGCCGGTGCACTGCCATAGACGGCACATACAGATTGACGAGCTGTTTCACGACTGCCGACAAATCCACGGTCGTTCGCTCCAGCCGGAGCGCTCCGCCTTCCGCCTCGGCTACATCAAGCGTCGTGTTTAAGAAATGGAGCAGCCTGTCTAGACCCTCGATTGCTTCGCAGATCGAATCCCGCCAACCCTCATTGGAGTCGTTCGAGAGCGCAGACTCCAGGCTGCAGCGGATCGACGTCACTGGACTCCTCAGATCGTGCGCAACAGCATCCGTCACCGTACGCAGTTCCGTCACAGATGTTTGAATACGCTCCAGCATTCGATTGAACGTGCTGGCCAGCCGCGAAATCTCGTCGGCGTTGACCGGCTCTGGCAGTCGTTCTGCCAAGTCTCTCGTGCCTATTCTCCCCACGGTTTCCGTAATACGTTCTACGCGCAGAAGCGTTCGGTACGCGCTGATATAGGAGATAAAGAAACCGATCAGAACCGTGGCGCCCCACAGCAGCAGGAAACGGAACGCCATTACGTTCAAGGCGTGTACGATCCCACGATTCGAGAGGCCCAGATAAATCCTTCTGCCATCCTGATTGTGCGCGACCACGCGGAATGTCGTGGGCCAGCCTTCCACCTGCAACGACTCTGGAACGCCGAGCGCAAGCCGTGTGTTGTGTATCGCTTTCAGGAAGGGCGGGCTCGAACTCGGCCCAACCCATAGCGGACTCCCGCCAGTAGCGGAATCTTCCTCCAAAAAGAAAACGGAGTTCAGTTCCTGTCCTCTGGAGTTTCGTTCGTCAGGTACTTCTCGGCTTGCCAGCTCAGCCACTTCTCCCACGATACGGTTGTAGAGGTGGTCTCGCGGCGTATCCGCAGACACCTGAGAAAGTACCTCGGCTTCGCCCTTCAACCACGCGTCGCTGCGCGCCCGAATGCCGCGCGCCACCAGAAGGTAAACGATCGAGAATGTAAGCGCAGTTCCTACCGCAAAAGCGAGCGTCGGCCAAAGCGATATCCGCCACGCCGCCGTTGTGCGCAGTGTCTTAGGCACTTTTAAAGACATAGCCCACTCCCCGGATGGTGTGGATGAGCGGCGTCATCCCGCTTTGGTCCACTTTGTTGCGCAGCCGATAGACATGCACGTCCACTACGTTGGTTGCGGGATCAATCCTCATGCGCCACACGTGATCGAGAATCATCGAACGAGTAACCACACGTCCGGCATTCCGGCAAAAATACTCAAGCAAGGAGAACTCCTGTCGGGTTAATTGGAGCACTTGATCGCCACGTCGAGCTTCGCGAGAGAGGAGGTCAAGCTGTAGGTCTGCCACTTGGAAGCGTACCGATTCGTGCTCTACGGGAACGCCTCTGCGTAGCAGATTGCGGACTCTCGCAAGCAGTTCTGCAACCGCGAAGGGTTTCGTCAGATAGTCATCGCCGCCCTGCTCCAAACCACGGACGCGCTCGTTGACCGAGCGGCGCGCCGACAGAATCAGTACGGGTGCGGCACTTCCCTGGGCGCGGCATCGAGCAATCAAATCCAGGCCGTCCGTGTCCGGCAATCCAAGGTCTATAATGAGGCCGTCGTGAATGCCCTCGAGAGCCTTGAGCTCCGCCGTTCTGCCGTTGCTCGCGGTATCCACCTCGTATCCAGCTTCCTTCAACGCTCGTTCAAGAAAGCTTTGAATTGCGAGGTCATCTTCTACCACCAGTAGTCGCATAGGATCACGCCGTCCCTGAGAACTCTACACCCGGAGGTATGATGCTTGGAACCGCCACGCCGTGTTCGGTTGGACGATGTCTCCCCGCTACACTCGACCCAGTGACGGCGCTCCGAGGGACGCGACCAACAACAAGACAATTCGGAACGAAGGATGAATCATAGAACGCACCCTGGCGGAGTGCTCTTCTTTATTTAGAGTTAACACTTGCATTCATTTGTGGTGTATAAAGACATCATGGCATACACCAGAACGAATATCTACCTGACACAGCCGGAGATGAAGGCCCTCGAAAAAGAATCGAAGGCTCTCGGGATCTCCATGGCCGAGCTGATCCGCAGAATCCTCGACAAGCACATTGCACAGCAGGGGAAACAATGAACTTCGAGACCGTCGCGAACCAATACCTAAACGCACTCGAGACGGGCAGCAACCCTTGCCGGCCCTCAACGCTAAGAGCATACAGGTCTGCGATCCGGGTCCATCTGACACCCCGGTTCGGCAGCACACCGTTGGCCGAGTTTGCGACGCAGAACAATCGCATACTGAAAGATTTGGTCAAGGATCTGCGCGCGAAATACAAGCCTGCATCTATTCGCCTCGTCGTTACATTGGCCAAACAAGTTCTCGAGAGCCCGAAAAGCGAGAACGGTTTGCCGCTCTAACCGATGCAGTGGTCGGCGGATTTTATTGACTTACCCGAAATCACCAACCAGAAGCAACCAGTTGTAACGGCCGAGGAGGCTCAAAGCATTGTGCAAGATGGGCCAGACGCAACTCTCTATTTGCTACTCGCTACATCCGGTTTGAGAATTTCTGAAGCTTTGAATCTTCGGCGGGAAGACTACCACGGTGGGGCAGTCCGCGTCGTTCAAGGTAAGACGACGAATGCCGTGCGCGTGGTGGATCTGGCCCCGCAGGCATCCGAGATTATCGTTCGCGTTGCCGACGAGACAACGCATCTCACGACCCTCAGAGAGCGGATCAAGGTTCCGGGGTTTCACTCTTTGCGCCGCTTTCGCGAAAGCGTCCTACAGCGCAGCGAGTGCCGCAATCTCTTAATAAATTTTTGGATGGGTCATTCAGACAAAGAGATTTCGACGCGATATGGGAAGCAGCAGCTGCTGGCGGATGTTGCGTTCAGAAAATCTTGGGCTGAAAAAGTCGGCCTCGGATTTGATCCTACGGTGCGCTCTTTTCGACCACGAGAGTTCGATTGTGATTTCAGTGACAGAGAGGCTCGGGCATGACTGTTTTTTGTACGAGAAATTGTACGGAATCTAGCAAATTGACCAAATCCAACCCAATCTGTCGGCATCATAACCCCTGTAAATCCAATAGATACGTTGATCTTTGGGGTTCGACTCCCTCCTCCGGCACCAGCGATAGTGTTCACCAGCAGTGGCCTACGGAACGGCCTAACCTTCCCTCAGCCTTCACTCTCGACGGACATTCGGGATCATCTTGGCGCGATCGGGTAGCCGCGGTCGAAACATGAGTCGTCGCAACCATGAGCCCAGCCGTTCAAAATGTCCTTTGCGTACGGCTACCTCTGCGAAGTTGAGGACCAGGGCAAGCACCAACAAATAGGGCCAGAGAGGTCGGCTTTCGCTCACCCACGTGCCGCGATCATCCAGCAAATCGCCTATGGTAGGTTCCATACGGCCCCGAGTCACGCGGCTGATTTCCGCCAGCAGCGGAACGTTGATTTGCTGTGGCTTCATTTCCTCGGATCCTCTATAAAATCCCGCCTCAGGTAGCACCCATTGAGAATCTCCGGAAACGACACGATAGAGGCCGTGCTGGTCGCTCGGAATGCTGGCCTCATAATGATTGGGGGCGGTCTCCTGGAGGGGAAACGCGCGAGTAGCTCCGCCTGGAGCCGTGACCAATACGTACGGCGGTACGGCGAGGCTCGGAACAGACGCTGCCTCCGTGCCTGCATCTTCCAGGACATCGTAATAGACAACGGACTCGCCTTCGCGAGTCCCCGGGCGCACGCCCGCGCGCACCTTGCGGTCCCGGTGGGATACGTCGCGCACCATCTGCGACCACAAAGTTCCGTAGGACTTCCAAGGAATCCAATCCGCCGCCCATCGAGCACGCGCATCCGAAAGGAAGGCAATCACGCGCCCCAGACCGTACTGCCAACGCACGAGCAGCGGTTCTCCGGTTTCCGTGCGCAGAATCGTTTCGGCACCCTGTCGTGGCTTTTCCTTGACGAAGCCCAGCAGGCGCGGTGCGTGGCCAAAATCGATGCCGTCGGTAAACTCGACAGGCCGGATACGAACAGGACGCACGGGCCGCTCCTCAATCACCGAAGAGCGAAGGTCGCGCGTGTCACCGCTGATGATCTGCGGGATTTTTTGGGGATCATTGAGAAAATAAGATTTTCCGCGAGTCTCTCGCGCCAGATCTTCCAGTAGCGAGCGGTCCACGTCGTTGCCCACGCCAATCGTGGAAACGGTGATGTGGTCTGCTGCCGCGGTCTTCTCGAGTTGGGGCAAATCTCCGGGAGGAGATACGCCGTCCGTCAGCAAGATGATGTGCCGGCGCGTGACGCGCTCCACCTTGATGGCATCGAACGCCTCCTCGACAGCAGGGTAGATCCGGGTGCCTCCGTCAGCGGTGATCGAGCTGATCAAACTGCTGATGCCAGCGACATCGGAAGCCGGGCCCAGCGGCACCACCCATTGGGGAGCTTCATCGAACGCGATGACTCCGATCATGTCAATCGGCCGCAGCGTCATAAGACTGGCACGCGCGGCTTGGCGTACCATCTCGATCTTAGGACCGTCCATGCTGCGCGACTTGTCTAGCACGAGCACAAGAGCTGTGGGCTCCTCCGGAGGGGGAGGAGGATCGCCGCTGACCGGCAACAATTTTTCCAGAGGCGTTTGAGGCGTCACCGCAAGTTGAGAATTATTAGGTCCCGCGATAAAAATCAGGCCACCGCCCGTAAACACATATTTTCCCATGGCGGCATACTCATCCGGCGGGAGCGGATGATCGGGGTAGTTGTCCAGAAGGACCGCGTCCCACTCGTTGTGGTTCTGTTCCGTTGGAAAGGAAGCCGCCTGTTCAACGTCCACCTGGGCGCGTTTCAATGTATCGAGCAGCGGCTGAGAGGAATCCTGCCTGCCAGCAATATAGAGAACATGAGGACGGCGAACCGTCACAGCCTGTGAGAAGAGATCCTCCTCGGATCCACCGCTGGCGATGTGAACCGCTATCAAACTTACGCCGGTCTTGGAAATGCGCGCCCCCAAATTTACGGCGTTGGCGCCGACCTTCAAGTCCACCGGAACCGACGCTATCTGCTCCCCCTGGGAGGTGACCCAAACGCGACCCGAAAGTACGCTGGAGCTCTCCAGGGCCAGAGATAAGGTGAATCGTTCGCCGGAAAAGACCTGTTGAGGAGCGGCGATGCTCTCCAACTGTACTGGGATGCGAGCTGTGCCACCGCTCGGGATGGTAAACACTGGCACTCCGTGTTCGCTCGCACGCAGAGCACCTGCGAGGGCGTCCCCGCGATTCTCGTTGCCATCGGTTATCAGCAGAACACGGCGCGCTCCGCGCTCTGGAAACGTACTGAGCGCCAATTGCAAGGCACCTTCGATGTCCGTCGCCGCTTCGCCGCCGGAATCCATATCCTGAGGAATGGTTATCTGGTCGGCCTGAGAAGGAAGGGCTTGCAGGCGGGCATTTTCCGCGAAGGTGATCAAGCGCAGTTCGGCACCCGATTTTTTCTGCGCCAATTCGCGGAGGATGGATTGGCCCCGCTCAAGAGACTCCCGCGGCATGCTGGCGGAAGTATCCAGCACAACAGTAACAGCTAGATGCTGAACCTGCATCTGAGCCCAAGGGTCCGCGAGCGCGACGGCCAAGACAGCAAAGACTACGCACTTGAGCGCCAGCGCCACGCGCGACGCTCCGGGCGCCTTTTGCAACCACATCCATAGGACGGGCAGCAGCAAGAGCAGGAGCAAAAACATGGGCCTGTCAATCGTCATGCATTCGCCTAAATCGTGAATTTCGGAGCATGCACTTCGGTCCCTGGCACACTCGGGCTGGAATCGCCACCATTCATCCGCAACTCGCCGACGCCAATCGACGCCGACGGGCCAGCAATCTGCATCCGGTTCAAGCGCTCTCGATAAAATAACCACCATTCCGTCCACAGCGCGATCATGGCCAGAGCCACCAACCACTGCCACAGATCCCGACCCTTATTCGGGATCACCTCGGGTGCAACTGGAGCTGTCTCAAGCGACGTTGGATTGAGGCGCTGGAAGGGCAAGAGCGCGGGAGCATTCACTTCAAATGTTGTAGCACCGTTCGGTCCCACGACCCGGTACGCGCCGGTATCGAGCGCGAGTAAGTGCGCTCCCGAACCATTGCGCGCGAACGGCACATCCTGCCCGGAAGGCCCGACAATTCGAACGACGGGACCAGGCAGATCCAACTCTCCCGCGGAAAGGACGCTGGCCACGTCTTCCACAGGGTGCGTGAGCCATTCCACCGCGCCGGCTACCAGCAGAGGGAACGCGGCCTGTTGCGGAAAATTAGAATCTTGCGGATCGAATCCGATCAAAAGAATTTTATGTCCGTTCTGCTCGCGGGCCACGATCAGCGGTTTCGGTGGATGACCATCGGACGAAGCCAACACAACATCGGTCCGCCGCACATCGAGCAGTGCTGGATTGCGCACGCTAACATCGCGCGTGCGCACCCAGCGCGTTACCGGGTGCTGCGGATTCCAGTTTGTAAGGCGAATTTGCCCCGAAACAGATGCATGCTGTCCCCTGACAAAATAAATGGAATTTACAGCCGGCTGCGCGGGCAAGATTGCACCGTCATAGATGGCGATGTCGGGGGCCACCGCCGGGACAACTCCAGGACGAGAGAATTCCGCTCGCAAATAGGGATCCGTGGACAGAACAGGACGCAACGCTCTCGTGAAGCCCGGACGGGCCGTAAACACAACGACGCGAATTTGGTGAAACGGCGGAACGTAGACGACAGCGTGGTCGTCGGCTTTCAAGGCATCGGCCGGGCTGATTTGTGCTTGCAGCAACCCACCTTGCTCCGAGGTAAGCTCGTCGTGCAGATCGGCAAAGCCATAGGGCACCAGCGAGACAGTGTGCTGTCCGACAATTTGGCCGTTCATCTTCAACTGGAAACCTGATTTTGCAGGGGTCTGGCCGTAATTTTTTAATTGTGCCAGCACGTGCCAGTGATCGGGCTGCATTGGGTCTCGCTCGAGAGCGAGGCGTGCGATTCCGCGATTCTCGACGGGCGTCCTCCCACCAACCAGGCGGAGCAGAAACTGAGGGTGGTCGCCGGTTCCGCTATTCGGCTCCAGCGACTGCCGAAACTCGTCGGTGCGACGGGACTGCTGGTCATCGACCATCCCAGAACCAATGTAAACAAGCAGCCCTCGGCGAGCACCGGCCAAAGCAGCCCTGCCCATCTCCAGAGCGCTCGGCACATCCGCGACGGTGCTGGAAGCGCGTATTTGAGCTATCGCCCGGCGCTGGGCCAGCCGATCTTGCGTAAAGGGCACAATCGGCGTGGCATCTACATCAGCGCGGAGCAACAGGACATCGTCGCTTGCGGGAAGCTCGTTCAGAATCTGGCTGGCATCCTGGCGCACTTGGTCGATCCAGGGCGCCTCACCAGCAGGTTGAAGTTGAGACCAGATCGAGGTGTCGAGCACCAGCACGACTCGGCGGCTTGCGATTTCCCTTCCCCAGCGGGGATTCGCCAGCGCCATAATCAAAAAGACTAGGAACAGCACTTGCGCGAGGAACGCCCAAGGCTCCCGAAGCGAGCGGCGACGGCGATACGAACTGGAGGGCAGATCCGTCCAGAAGCGGAGAGTCGAAACACGGCGGCGAACAGGACGTTGATGGAGGTAGAGCCACAACGCCACCGCTGTGGCAGCAAAAGACAGTAACACGACTTCGAGGGGACTCAAAGCCAGCCAGCTCATGCCAGTACCCGTCCGCTTCGCAACGTCCGCAGGACAAACTCCTGGTAACAAACGCCGGTAAAGGCTCGCGCGTAGCGCCCTCCATTGCGGAGCGTCACGCGCTCCAGCCGCTCGGAAAATTCCAGGAACGCGCGCTCGTACAAAGCCGCATTCTCGGGCGAACCTTGAATGATGCGCCGCGCCCCGGTCTCGGCCTCCTCCAATAACAATTCACCGGAAGCCGAAGGCCGCTGCTCCTCAGCGCTGTGCACCTGCAAAATCACGAAATCATGGCCGGCCGAGCGAAGCATCTCCACTGAACGTTTGCATCCTTCTTCATCCAAAAAGTCGGAAATCACGACGATGACGCCACGAGAAGGAAAATTCACCAGGAATTCTTTCACCGAACGGTAGAGATCGGTGCCGCCGTTGCACGAAAGTTCTCCCAGGAACTTCAATACAGGCCAGAAATTCTCGCGTCCGCCGGAAACGACGATTGGCTTGCCGAGCCGTTCGGCAAACGGCACCACCGTGATTGTGTCGAGATGCAGAAGCGCCAGATAGGAAAACGTGGCCGCCAGCCGCTGCGCGTATAGGAATTTGGACTCGCCAGAAGCCTCGCAATCCATCGATTCGCTGCGGTCGAGCAAAATGCGCACGGGAACGTGCCGTTCCGTCTCGAAGATCTTGAGGAAGAGTTTGCCGAGGCGCAGGTACGCGTTCCAATCGAGAAAGCGCGGATCGTCGCCGGAACTGTAACGGCGATAATCCGCGAATTCCATTCCGGGCCCATGACTTCGCGACCGGTGATCGGCGCCAATCGGGCCAGCCAAGTCCTGGCGGCACAGAAATGTAACTTCCTCGAGGGTCTTCAGGAATTCGCGGTCAAGTAACAGGGGGGCCATGGTCTCAGGGTTACGGAAAGCAGCGATCGGACCCGGGCCGCCGTCCGTGCAAGTTCACCCTTTCTCACGATTGCTACTCTAATTCTTGTTCGTTCCGCCAGCAATTTCTTCGAGCAGATCGTCCGCGGTGCGGCCGTCTGCCTGCGCTTCGAAATTCAGAATAATGCGGTGACGCAAGGCAGGCAGCAACAAGGCGCGAATATCCTCGGTGCTGACGTTGAAACGCCCCTGGGTCAGGGCGCGGACTTTCCCGCCCAGGATCAAAGCCTGCGCGCCGCGCGGAGAACTTCCGTAGCGAATGTATTTGTTGGCGAGGGCGTTCGCGTGCCCACCTGAATGGGTCGCCAGCACCAGTTTCACCACATAGTCCTGGACGTGCGGTGCCAGCGGGACCATCCGCACAACACGGCGCATCTCCAGAATCTGCGGGCCGTTTAACACGTGGCGCACTGTTTGTCCCGCTCCCTGCGTCGTGCGGTCCAGAATATCGTGCAGCTCTTCGCGCCGCGGAAATGGCACCCGCAGCTTGAAAAAAAAGCGATCCAACTGCGCTTCAGGCAGCGGATAGGTGCCTTCCATCTCCAGAGGGTTCTGAGTGGCCATGACGAAAAACGGCTCTTCGAGCATGTGCGTGGTATGTCCAACGGTGACCTGCTTCTCCTGCATGGCTTCCAGCAGGGCCGACTGGGTCTTGGGCGTAGTGCGATTAATCTCATCCGCCAAAAGCAGGTTGGTAAAGATAGGTCCAGGCTGGAAGTCGAGGGCTTTTTTCCCGTCTCCATTTTCTTGGACCACGGAAGTTCCGATCACGTCGGCCGGCATCAGATCGGGCGTGAACTGAATCCGCGAGTACTTCAACGACACAGCCTCCGCCAGCGTGCGTACCAGTAGGGTTTTTCCGACTCCGGGAACGCCCTCGAGAAGCACATGGGCCCCTGCTAGCAGCGCGACCAGCACTCCTTCCACCACTTCGTGCTGGCCGACGATGGCCTTGGAAATTTCCTGGCGTACCTCCGCCATCTTCTCCGACAGCGATTCAATTTGCCGTTCCAGCGGCTGATCGCTCTTTTCGTTCTCAGTGATCATTTTGTTTCCTTCACAGGGTCTCCGGGCGGTTGCGACGACAATTTAACAGGAGTTTTGTCCTCGCGCTCAAAATAACGCTGCACGTAGAGCCGGTAACGCACCGGGATATTTTCCTGCTCCGCGCCCTTGATGGCGGCGACAGACTGCGGCTGGACGTCGCGCAGCGGCAGCAGCGCTGTGCCCGGTCCAGCACTCGCGCGCAAATGACCGGGCTGCCTGAAATCCGTGGCGTCTAGATCTACCCGGTCGCGGACAAGGTTGGCAGGCACTGGCGGCGGATTCTTTACACCTTGGCGTGGTATGGCGGTACTGCCATTGCCCGCGCCGCCTCCCGGTTTCTTGGGATCCGAGATGGCGCTTGAATCCCTCCGATCACTGTCACCCTTCGATGTGTCCCCTTGAGCCGTATGCTCATGCGCATTGCCGGTATCCGCGGAAGCCTGAGCAGTCGGAGGCTGATCGCCAGGAGCCCATTCGGCCGGCGGCGGAGATTGCGGCGACTGCTGGCCCCGGATACTCTTTATGAGATTTTTCAGCACCTGTATCACGGATTTCGCGCCAGATTGCTCGTTGTTTGCCTGCTGCGACGAATTCGATGCTTGCTGCTCGCTCGATCCGCGTTCTGTGCTTTGGACTGTCTGCGATTGTTGACTGGCCTCGGCCTCCTGCTGGTTCGAATCGGACTTGTTCCCCTCCTGCGCCTGAGGGGAGGACTGGCCCGGCTGCAGATTCGATGGTTGCCTAACCGGCTGGCCAGGCTGCGTTGCATCGGGCTCCCAATCGCTGTTCGGCACGCCTCCTGCATTGTCGCCAGGCTGCGCAAGGTTACCGGAGTCCCGTGCTTCCTTCAGCCCAGGAACGACTTCGGCGTCGGCAGACACCTGTTTAGCTGCGTTATCCCGACTCACCAATGCCAACAGGTCTCGCTTCATGGATTCGGCAAGAGGAGACAAAACCGCCTTGGCCGCACGCGAGTTGACAGCCGTATGTACCAGAGCAGTGATGGGAGGACGATAGTAGACGCGATACACAAAAAATCCGGCGGCCAGCAAGATCAACGCCAAGGTTCGGCGGGCAAATGCGGGGATCTGGACGGGAAAAAGCGCGGGCGTATCCACTCGCGCCAGTCGTTCCAGCGCGTCTTGGCGCTGGCGCAGTGCCATCCAATTTGGATTCTCAACCGCCGCCAAATGCAAGGCGGTCGAGGTTCGGTCAAAGAGGCCAGCGGCGGAATCGAGCTTGCAGGCCAAAGCGTAAGCGGAGGGTTTCGTCCACCAGATTCGGGCTATGGCGATAAATGCCCCAAGAACAACAGCCACTGCACCAATTACTAGAACAGCTTTCAACCGAGGAATCAATGCGGCTGCGACGAGCAGCCCGGCCAAAACCCAACTCAACCACACCATCCAGTCGCGCAGGAACTTGTTGATTAAAGTTCTCCGGCGTACGACATCAATGGCTACCAGCAAATCAGGCACAGGCGACGCGTGGTCTACTGTGGATGATCTGCCTTCATTGTCTGATGGCACCGGTAGCATTCTCTCGCTTTCCTAGGCCGCCAAACCGTCCAGATCTACGATCACTTCAGCCAGTGTACTCTAAGGCCCGCGCTTTTCAATCGTGGCGGCGACGGCCATCGTTGTCCTTATTTTGTCCTTGGGACAGTGCAACAGGAACGCATTCCCGTCGATGTAAGGATTGACGAACCACGCTCCGGGATATTCATCGGTGTGACACGCGACACTGTGTCCGCCTTGATTTCCGCCAACGCCGTTCCGGGTGCTTTCGTTCTCGGCCTTTTCCAGGAGCGGGGTAGCCCCAAGACATCCCTCGATCGATGGGATGCTTTGCTTTTGCCCGCGGCTGCCTCTACACATCCCAGTTTCCGATCAGCGATTACTCCGGCTCCATGCGGATCGCAATTCAATGGAGCGTTGTTGGGGGATCGTGCGGATGGCAAACATAAAAGAAGCAAACGATTCCAGCAGAGGCGGATCAGAAACGAAGCGAACGCGTCCTCATCGATTGTCGCCATTTGTTCGAGGCGAGCCCACAAAAAAATCCAGCCTTCTGACAAGAAATGTTTTGCATTAATGGTCGCAGTCACAATCATTGGTGATAATCAAAAATAAGTGGAACTGAGAAAAAGTAATCTGGGCAACCCTGAAGAGAACAGGCGAACGGGATGGCAAAATCTCCTGCGCTGCACCGACCGCACCGGTCTAGCAAGCGAGTGATCGATGCCGGATCACTGCTTTATTTATTGTTTGTCCTCTTTCAATTCCGCGAGCCATGCGTCCAAAACCTTGAGTTGATCGTCACGTGAATCGACGAACGCGACTCCCATGCCCATATGTTCCTGGACATAGATAATTTTCGCGGCTGAGCTGAATGTGCCCCGATCGCGTGAAATGACCACGCGGACTGGAGTGTGTTTCGGTAATGTATTCAAAATATCCACATAACAGCCTTTACGGCTGATTTCGGAAACACGGCCGGAGATGCGAACGTCGTTCACAGGCTCGATGATATCGATCATCGCAATAAGAGTGTAGCGCGGCACCTCACGCCGTTGGGCGTATGGCTGCGCAGGGTAGTTCGATCGCTCCAAAGGATTGTTCATGTTCCTGACCCACTCTCTTTTAAGCGTGACACAATCGATCGAGTGACACCAGCCTGACAATCGCGAGTGATACCAATGCGAAACCTGCAGCGACTCTAGCAAATCTCCGCATCCGGCCATGTGATGGCGTCTGCACCATGTGCGTATCCCTCAGGCACCGGCGACTATCGAAGGGGTTAAAGATATATGCTAAGTAAATAGATTGGGCGCGTGCTGCCAGGTAAAATGTCGGAATGATTTGAAGGGCTTTCGGATCAAACATTCCAAGGAATGCCCAGCGCAACGATTTTAGTGGAATAGACCGACAAGAAAAACGAAAAGGAACCCCAATTATATCGATTAAGACTAGCAGAAAAACATTGCAACGGGGAGTTGCTTCTGATTCTAAGCATTGACGTACCAAAATCTCAATTTAGCCGCCTAGCCCTGTCTATATGCTGGTACGACCCTCTGGTTCTGCTGGAACTAACCCTTCAGTTAAGGCTTCTTGGTCTAAAATCGAGTGCAACGGAAACTCCAATTTAGCCGGGTCAGCCCTCGCGCGGAGTGATGGCTTCGTTCCTGAGTTTAATGAAACAAACCCTCTAAAATCAGTTGATTTCGCAGCACAGAAAGCTTTAATGTTCTTCCCATTGTGGGCAGGAAGGTGTCCTTGTGCCAATATTGAACAGTGCAGCGGGGCCGCACATGCGTCCAAGCGAACAGCTTAGAGAACTTCGCAACCGACTCGGCGTAACCACCCGGGAAGTAGAGGAATTCAGCCGCACCATCGCAGAGGACCGTCAAAATGAAGAGTTCTACATCTCGAACGCGTGGCTGACCCAGCTTGAGAACAAGAACTCGATACCCAGCATCTACAAACTCTACAGTCTGAGCGTTATCTACCGGACGAGATTTAACGATTTATTGCTCGTCTTCGGCATCGATTTGAATGCCAGTTCACGGTATCAGCTGGCTTTACCGCTGCAGAACACTCATTTGACCTCCTTAGAGTCTCCTGACCCTGAAAAACCAATCACCTTTCCCGTTCGCTTCGATAAGAGCTTCAGCCTCGACAAGACCAGCCTGATTTCGCGTATGGTCGAGGTCTGGGGAGAAGTGCCCATTGCGCTGATTCAAAAACTGGATGTGCGCCACTGCCAGTACGGGTACGTGGGCGTGCAGGACTACACGATGTACCCATTGCTGCGGCCGGGGTCCTTCGTGCAAATTGATAGCCATCCAACCCGCACGGAAACGTCCGACTGGCGCTCCGAATTTGACCGGCCGATTTACTTTATTGAACTGCGGGATGGATACGCCTGCTCGTGGTGCGAGGTGCGGGGATCGCAGATCACGCTGATTCCACATCCACTTTCCGGATGCACGATCCGGCAGTTCGCTTACCCGACCGAGGCGGAGATCATTGGCCAAGTCACTGGTGTGGCCATGCGACTGGTACCGCCTCCGGACGAATATTCAGACGCGCTTCCAAAATTACCAAAGCGATCTTGAGGTTCGAAAACAGGAACTCGGCCGACAGGAGATCCGTTTCAACCGGAACCGCCACCCGGTAAGGTTCCAATTTCCTCCAAGCCGCAATAAAGGCACTGGGACTTGTGTACGTCGAGTCGATGTATGCCTCCATCTGTTGCACCAGGTTCTCGAGCGAGGAGGACAGCAAGTCACGGAAAGCCTCACGGTGACAATCGGCCATGGCCTCGGAAGCCACTTCTTCCGTGAAGCGCGATGCCAGGCCTTCGTGATAGTAAGAGCCCGTATTATAGTCGCGAGTCGAGGCCAGATAGATGAGCCGGTCGAGCGGCCGCTCAATCCTCGCAAGTGTGCGGCGGCGCAGGTCTTCTGCCGCGATCCGTACATCCATCCGTTTGGAGACAGCCTTCATAGTTTCAGCCCTACAAGGTCGGGTTCCCCACCGGCCTCGTCGTGAGCGTTTCCAATTCCGGCTGCTTTAGAAACGCCAGCGATTTTTCCGAAATATCACAGACCTTCGCGGCTCCCGCCGCCATCGCCCCGACTACGTAGGGAGCGGCGTAAGGCCCTCGAATGTAAAGCATGATTTGCAGCAGGCGACAGGCTGCGAGCAAAGCCGCAAACTCTAGGGCCAGATTGATCTCCGCCCAAAAGCTCACCCGTGAATAAAACCGTGCGGACCGAAGGTGGAACTGCTTGAGGCTCAGAATATGAGTGCGGATCTGGCTCACCCAGCACAGGGCAATTTTCTTTCGTTCCTTAAGGAAAAGCTCGTGAACGGGCCGAGGGCTTCCGGTTAGAACGTAGGCGAAATCATCCTTGGCAAAAATCCGCTCCACAATTTGGGCTGGCAAGAGCCCAAACTGCAGTGTATTCAATGATTGGCGAGCTTCGAATAAAAGCTCGGCGCTCCCTTCTGCGCGCGAGCTTCGGCGCACAAGAAAAAAAAGCGATACAAATAGCAGCGCGCCAACCAGAAGAAAGAAAACCAGCTGGATCACGGCCGCACCACCGATGCCGGGAATGCAAAAATGGCCCTCATCCACATCCTCGTTCTCGATGCGAACGATTCAGAACACTGTTCCAATATGTCTGGGGGGCGGAGAAGAAGAGGGTCCGCATCGGCGTTCCACAGCGTAAATAGCCAAATACCGAGGGAAAGCAGGTAGGAAAATGGCTGTGCGAATTCCCATGTTGCGTTAAAAGCGGGCCCGATATAAATACGAAGCGTGAGAATCACCAAACTCGCTGAGAGGCACAAACCATATCCCAGGATTATCCCTGTCAGGTTCCCGCTAAGAGGGATTGCATAATAAAAGACTACTTCCAGGAAAACGAGAAGAAAGAGGGCCTGGATCGCAACCATATCTCGTTCGATCTCGATATTCGTAAGCCGAATTCTCCACACCCCGCTGACGATCAATCCGCAGATAACGAATTGACAGAACATCGTTCCCCAGACAATCCGCCGGCCTATGCTCCCTACTTTGCCGACGCCTTCAGTACCCCGAACCCCAGGAATAGCATGTTCGAGAACTTCCAAGGTAATGCCCATCGCGAGGACTAAGTCGAACAAACTCAGTGGCTGGTTCCATTTTGAATACGATGTGGAGCTGAGTCGGTATACGCCGTAGAGCAAAACGTCTGAAAGCCATACAGCCGCTACGTACGTGTAAAAGAAAAGGCACTTTGATAAAAGTCCGTTCTGGAGGGCCCGCAACAACAATAATGACTCCAAGAGCATGGCGCTCCACCACGTTGCCAGGGCCATTAGAGATCCAAGACCGTAAACCGGCGGCAGCATGAACCGTGCCAACTCCCGTAGTAAAGCGGTCGAAATCATGGCCGGACCGTCTTGGTGAGATATGAGCGCATGACTCCCACCATACTTCGCGTGCGGAGCACCAGGGACTCATAATCCGCCTCGAGAGGAGAGCTAGGCTTTGCAACTGGACTTGGATAATCCGACCATAGCGCGATCACCCAAATCGAAAGAGAGGCTAGATATGAGAACGTTTCAACAAAATTCCTGGTGGCACGAAAAGACGTACCGATATAAGAGCGTAACGCCAAGGCCATAAGTGTAGTTGCGAGACACAAGCAGTACCCAAAGATCATCCCCTTTAAATTCCGTCCAATCGAAATCCCGTAATGGGAGATCAACGCTAGGATTCCAAAAAGAAAGACCGCTTGGACAGCCCAGAAATCCCTTTCGAGTTGGACTATTGAGAACGCCCCGGACGCCGCCGGTGCCACAAGGGGATAAATGGTGGAGAAGGTAACGATGATACCGGCAATTATCAGTCCGCCGAACGTTGCTAGCTTTTCGACTCCGGGATATGGAGTTAGGACGTGCCTGAAGATTTCCAAGACAATGCCATACCCAAGCATTAGGCTCAAGAGCGCCATTGCTACATTCCACTTTGGGTACACCGAGGGGTTCATCAGGCGCACAACGTACAGTGAACTATCGGCTAGAAGAACGCTGGCAATATATAGGTAGAAAAGCGGGTATTTCGAAAAAAGTCGACTCCGAAAACCTCGATATAGAACGATCGCCTCTAGAAGTATTCCGGCGCGCCAGATTATCGCAGTCAGCATGAATGTTCGTTCTGAGCCGACACTTTTTGAGTCGCCTAGGCATACCCCTCGCACAAACCAATCTGCCCTAATAGCCACTCAATTGCGAGTAATGCTAACACAAAACAACAGGGCAACGGGGATAAGAATCCCCCGTTGCCTTTCCAACAAATAGACGTGGCTTCTCAGCCGACCCGAAGAAGAACCATCATGCCACTGCTGTGCTCTCTGGCGGCCGCGTCCCCACCTGCGCTACTGCCGTGCTCTCTGGCGGTCGTGTCCCCACCTGCGCTACTGCCGTGCTCTCTGGCGGCCGCGTCCCTACCTGCGCTACTGCCGTGCTCTCCGGCGGCCGTGTCCCCACCTGCGCTACTGCCGTGCTCTCTGGCGGCCGCGTCCCTACCTGTGCTACTGCCGTGCTCTCCGGCGGCCGTGTCCCCACCTGCGCTACTGCCGTGCTCTCTGGCGGCCGCGTCCCCACCTGTGCTACTGCCGTGCTCTCTGGCGGCCGCGTCCCCACCTGTGCTACTGCCGTGCTCTCTGGCGGCCGCGTCCCCACCTGCGCTACTGCCGTAGAATGTGGAACCGGACCACTCACTAAAAATGCAAATCCTGCAGCTGCTATTGTCAGAATCCAAGCGGACGATCTAGATTTCATGTTTTTTCTCCTCGAAATGGATTTTGGGGGACCTCGGGTGTGCAAAAGGTAGAGAGCAACTGGGGTGCTGCTCCGGAGTAAGCTTTCTTGCTCGTACCACGAAGCAAATTTAAAAGCTTACCCCTACGCCTGGGCCAAATTACGTTTCGTCCCGCTCAAGCGTGAAGTTGAGAGTGACTTGGGTTCACAAAACAAGGGGCAGCGTTTCTCGTAAGTTACCACAAGCGGCATGGTTACCTTCCGTCTGGATAACCAACTTGGAAACCATGTGGAATATACGAGTAGAGATTACAACCGCCCTGCTGTATTCAGTATGTTCAGTGGGGTGTCTGGGTAAACCATGACTGATTCGGCGTCAGATCCTTCGTCCGGCGGCGCAAAAATTGAACCACAGGTATTCCGGGAACACCTGCGAAAGCTAGATCACCGGCAGTGGTGGCTTTGGTCGTCCACTGTGCTCATTCTGATTCTGCTGACCCTCGCCGTCGCATCGTTCGCCTTCCCGGCCATTTTGCGAAACGACGATTCAAACTACTCGTTCTACCTCAATCAAGCCGTACGGTCCCTGGTTGGAATCGTGCTCCTCTTCAGCGTGTACCTCGTTTATCAGCAAACGATGATCATCCGCATGCGGAACCAAATCTCCGACCAGATAGCGTCGCTCGCGAAGGTGGAAAACCTCACCGCCGAGGTCTATAAGCTCGCGGCGCTCGACCAGCTCACGGGGCTCTGCAACCGCCGCTCTGGCGAGCAACGCCTTGCGGAGGAGATAAGCCGTGCGGTGCGTCATGAGCGCCCTCTGACTGTGTTGCTGCTCGATTTGGACGGCCTGAAGCAGATCAACGATCACCACGGCCATGCAGCCGGGGATCTGGTTTTGAAAAGCTTCGCCGAACGCCTGCAAAGAGCGATCCGCGGTTCAGACCTGGCCGTGCGTCTAGGGGGCGACGAATTCATGGTCCTTCTGCCGGAATGCCGCTCCGACGAAGTGCGGCACGTGCTCAACCGTGTGGAGGGGCTTGAAGTCAATTATAACGGGCAGAAAATCCCCTGCGGATTTTCCCGCGGCTGGACCGATTACAAACCCGGCGAAACCTCCCAGGAATTACTTGATCGGGCCGACAAGGCCATGTATGCCGATAAGCGCGCTGGTAAGTCATTGGCGATCGGTCCCCTGGAAAGCAAGCCCGGTTCCCAATCTAAAATGCAACCCGCGCAGCGATCGTAATAATCCCATTGAAACGGGTAGTGATTGACAATCTGATCGCACAAGAGACGCCTCACCAAGTCAGCATCTGCGGCATGATAGCATCGTGGGTGATTGAGGGAGCATTGGGCGTCGCACGAAGGAGACACGAGTATTACAACCAAGATGATTCTCGAATTCAATTTGGGGCACGAGATCAGGCGCAATCTAGCGGACCCGGCGTGCTGATAAGCAGGCGCAGATGATTGTGCCCTATCGGTAACAAGTGGCCGCAGGAATACCCTTGCGCAGACGCAGAGGTAACTCGTAAGATAACGCCTGTTGTTGGAAATGATGCAGTGCCCAAAGAAAAACCCAAAGTAAATATAGGCGAGGTCATCCGGTCTTACCGAAGCGACCGCGGGCTTTCGCAAGGCGATATTGAGCGACGTACCGGCCTGCTGCGCTGCTATCTCTCGCGCGTCGAGAATGGCCACACCGTTCCTTCGCTTGAGACACTGGCGAAAATTGCCGAAGCGATGGAAATCAGTCTGGCGGATTTCTTTCCCGGCACGGACACTCCCCAGGACCGCGAGACTCGTAAAATGCTTGGCGAGCTCTCTGAAGAAGAGATTCGGTTTTTGGCCGAGATCAAGAAGTATTCCACGACCTTGTCCGACGACGATAAGAGACTGGTACTGGCCATGATCCGTAAAATGGCTGTCGTTATTGCTCTTCCACGAAACGGAAAAACTGTCCCCGCCGCCTCCCCTAGGCGCGTGGAATACTAGTTCCATCTGCGTCTCGGCATTCAACTTCGTACACCAGCCGCTCCACTCACTCGTTCCCTGCCTAAGGCCGTAATTCTGACGTTGAGCAACGCCGCCATCAATTTGCCCGGAATCGACTGACTAGCGCCCAGGCGCTTCTATTCGCTACAATGGATCTTCCATGACACGGAAGCGGCACGAGACAGTGGGCGTGAGGGTTGGGAAGGTGCAAGTGGGCGGAGGCGCGCCCGTGGTCGTGCAGTCCATGACGAACACCGACACGGCCGACATCGGCGCAACTACGCAGCAATGCCTCGAGCTTGCACGAGCCGGTTCGGAGCTTGTCCGCGTGACAGTAAACATGCCGGAAGCCGCGGCTGCGGTGCCCGACATCAAAAAGCGCCTGCTCGATGCCGGTTGCGACGTCCCCATCATCGGTGACTTTCATTATAACGGCCACGTGCTGCTCACAAAATATCCCGATTGCGCCCGCTCTCTCGATAAATACCGCATCAATCCGGGCAATGTGGGTCACGGACAACGGCGCGATGAGCAGTTCGCCACAATCTGCAAAGTGGCGCGAGACAATGGCAAGCCGGTTCGCATCGGCGTGAATGGCGGGTCCCTCAACCAGGAACTCGTCATGCGAAAAATGCAGGAGAATACCGACCAGGACCGGGGCAAAACGTCGGAAGAAATTATCAACGAATGCATGGTGCTTTCCGCTCTTGAGTCGACAGAGCTGGCGCTGGAATCCGGTCTTCACAAAGACCAGATCATTATTTCCTGCAAGGTTTCGCGGCCTCGCGATCTAATCGACATCTATCGGGATCTCGCGCGCAAGACCGATCAGCCGCTGCATCTTGGGCTGACCGAAGCGGGCATGGGGGCGAAAGGCCTGGTTTGGTCGGCGGCGTCTATGGGCATTTTGCTCGGGGAAGGGATCGGCGACACTGTTCGCGTGTCGCTTACGCCTCGTCCCGGCGGCGACCGTCGCGACGAGGTATATGCAGCCTGCGAGCTCCTGCAATCCCTTGGCTTGCGTACTTTCGCACCCAGCGTGACGGCGTGCCCCGGCTGTGGGCGCACCACGAGCACCACTTTTCAGGAGCTGGCGGAAAGCATTCAAGGCTATATCCGCAATAAAATGCCGGAATGGAAGCGCCATTACGAGGGTGTGGAGGAACTGACGCTCGCGGTCATGGGCTGTATCGTCAATGGCCCCGGTGAATCGAAGGCGGCGAACATTGGCATCAGTTTGCCGGGCACAGGCGAGTCACCCCGGTGTCCCGTATACATCGACGGCCAGAAGTTCACGACACTCGAGGGCACTTACGACGAGTTGTCGGTGGCGTTTCAGTCGTTGGTGAACGATTACATCGCCACGAAGTATCCACGACGAGGGACTCCACTGCCTCCGCTAAACGATTCCGTAGCGTCAAGTGCGGATACCCGATCCGCAAAAGCTTCTCTCCGCGTTATCACGTAGCTCCCGCATATCATCGGCCAGACCACGCTACAAAGCTCAAAATCTACGGTAAACTCGCAGGGATTTTGAAGCAGCGTGACACTATGATGTGCTCCCATTCACTCCGCGAGCCCCGGCATGTCTGAGACATCTTCTATCTCGCACGTCGCGCCAGGTGCCCCCGACACCACACGACCGAGGTTAAACGGCATACCCGATTGGCAGCGCGGATTCTGGAGCCTGATCGCCACGCAGTTCCAGACGGCATTCAACGACAACGCGCTCAAGTTCCTGGTCATTTACATCGTCGTGGCGATAAACTTTCCACAAAAGCAGCGCGACGCTCTCGTGCTGGTGGTCGGTGCCATGTTCGCGCTTCCCTTCATTTTCTTCTCCATGGCGGGGGGCTACTTCGCGGACCGCTACAGCAAGCGCAGTGTGACCATCGGTACCAAGCTCTTCGAATTCGCCGTAATGGGCTTTTTCATCGCCTCTCTGGCGATGCGCAACGTATCGATGGAATGCGCTGGCGTGTTCCTCATCAGCACGGAGGCGGCGATCTTCGGCCCCTCGAAATACGGCCTGCTCCCGGAAATCCTGCCGGAAAGCGGCCTTTCGTGGGGCAACGGAATCATCGAGCTCGGCACATTCGTGGCGTCGATTGGCGCAACGATGGCCGCCGGCATTCTGGTGGAGCATTACCGCGGACACGAAACCGTCGCCGGATTCATCCTCTTGGGCTTCACCTGCCTCGGCTTTGCAACGAGCCTGGGAATCTCGCGCGTCACCGCGGCAGATCCTCGGAGGGCTTTCCAGTGGAATCCGCTCGGCGATTTCGGCGCACAACTGAAGAACGTCCGCGCCGATAGGGTGCTGTCATGGGCTGTCCTTGGGAACACCTATCTCTGGTTTCTCGCGGCCCTTCTGCAATTCACTATCGTGATTTACGGGCACGATATCCTGCGCGCCGACGATACGCATATCAGCTATTTGCAGGCGGCAGTTGGCGTGGGAATCGGCATTGGCAGTTTTGCGGCTGGCTATCTCTCCGGCGGGAAAATCGAATACGGATTGATTCCGCTTGGGGCCGTGGGCATGACCGTCTTCGGTGCCCTGCTCTATGGCCCGGTCCACACTCTGTTCACCGCCGGCACATATCTCGCGCTTCTCGGCTTTTTCGGCGGCTTCTTCGCGGTCCCGCTGGGCGCGCTCATACAACACCGCCCGCGCCCGGAACATAAAGGCGGCGTGATCGCTGCCGCTAACCTGTTGTCGTTTGTCGGTGTTTTCGCCGCGGCGGGGGCCTATTATTTTTGTTCGAGCATTCTGCACCAAACTTCTGCCGGCATTTTCCTCGATGGCGCGCTGCTCACGCTGATTATGACCTCGTACTCCGTCTATCTGTTGCCGGATTCGCTGCTGCGCCTCGTGCTCTGGATGTTCACGCATTCGGCGTATCGCATCCGCGTCGAGGGGCGGGACAACATCCCGGAGTCGGGCGGAGCGCTCTTCGTCGCGAATCACATGTCCTTTGTTGATGCCCTGCTATTGATTGCATCGACTGACCGCCACATCCGCTTTCTTATGTACAAGGGCATCTACGATCTGCCGTTCATCAATCCATTCGCCAGGATGATCCGTGCAATACCCATTTCATCCGAGCAGCGCCCGCGCGAAATGCTCCAGTCGCTGCGAACGGCCGGCGACGCCATCCGGTCCGGCGAAGTGGTCTGCATTTTCGCCGAGGGACAGATCACGCGCATCGGCCAGTTGCTCCCTTTTCGCCGCGGCATGGAGCGCATCATGAAGGGCATTGACGCGCCGATCGTGCCCGTGAATCTCGATGGCGTGTGGGGCAGCATCTTCAGTTTTGAGCGCGGCCGCTTCCTTTGGAAGATTCCCCGGTCGATTTTCTACCCCGTCACGGTCAGCTTCGGAAAGCCCCTGCCGCCCAATGCCACGCCATTCTCGGTGCGCGAAGCGGTGCAACAGTTGCAGATCGAAGCCTATCGCCATCGCAAGAGAGGCATGCATACGCTGCACCGCTCTCTGATCCGCGCGGCGCATCGCGATCCTTTCCGCTTTGCCATGGGCGATAAGCGCCGTCCCAGAATGAAGCGAGGCGGCGTGCTGCTCAGTGCCATCTTCCTGGCGAACCGTCTGCGCTCCGTATGCGCCGGGCAGGAAATGGTCGGTATTTTGCTTCCGCCATCGGTTCCCGGCGCGCTTGTAAACTTCGCGGCCATGCTCGCGGGAAAAATTCCCGTGAATCTGAATTACACGCTTCCGGACGAAACGCTGGCATCCTGCGCGGCGCAGTGCAACCTCCAGAGCGTCATTACCACGAAGGCTCTGCTCGATCGCATCCCGTTGAACGTTCCCGGCAGGGCCATCCTCCTCGAAGAAATGGCCGCGAAGCCGCAACTCGGCGAAAAACTCCGCGCGCTGCTCTTATGGTTCCTGCCAAGTGGGAGGCTTGAGCGAGCTCTCGGAGACGGCGCCTCAAGGACCATCGACGATCTCGCTGCCGTGATTTTCTCAAGCGGTACCACCGGCGAACCGAAAGGCGTAATGCTGACGCACTACAACATCGTCTCCAACATCGAGCAACTCGGACAGACGTTCATGCTAGGCCGCACGGATTGCATGCTCGGGGTGTTGCCGTTCTTTCATTCCTTCGGTTTTACGGTAACCCTGTGGCTTCCGGCCGTACTCGGCATGAGCGTTGTCTACCATCCTAGCCCTCTCGACCTGAGTGCCGTTGCCGAGCTTGCGCGCGATTATCGCGTCACATTTCTGCTCGCGACGCCGGCATTCTTGCAGGCTTACACGCGCCGCTGCTCTCCGGAGGATTTTGCCAGTCTTCAATTTGTCGTCGCCTGCGCGGAAAAACTGCCGGAGCGGCTGGCCATCGCGTTTGAAGACCGCTTCGGCATTCGCCCCCTCGAAGGCTACGGGGCGACTGAATGCTCGTCCGTCGTTGCCGTGAATACCAGGGATTTTCGGGCACCGGGCTTTCGGCAGGTGGGCGGAAAGCGCGGGCGTATTGGGCAACCACTGCCAGGCATCAGCGTCCGAATCGTGGATCGGGAAACCCACGAGCCACTGCCTGTCGGTGCGCCCGGCCTGCTGCTCGTGCGCGGCCCCAATGTCATGAAAGGCTACCTCGGCAAGCGCGAGGAAACGGCTACAGTATTACAGGACGGCTGGTATGTGACCGGAGACATTGCCGAGCAAGATGAAGACGGATTTCTTACGATCACCGATCGCCTGAGCCGTATCAGCAAGATCGGCAGCGAGATGGTGCCGCACATCAAGATTGAAGAGCAACTCCAGGAATTAGCCGGAGAGACGGAGCAGCGTTTTGCCGTAACGAGCGTGCCAGATGGAAAGAAAGGCGAGCGGCTAGTGGTTCTTCACACTCTGTCGCCCGAAGAATTACGCGCCACGATCGAAAAGCTCCTGCAAGCCAACCTGCCAAATCTTTGGGCCCCGCGACCCAACCGGTTTTTTTACGTCGACGAACTTCCCTGCCTTGGCACCGGCAAGCTGGACTTGCGCCGCATCCGCCAGCTTGCCCTCGAGTTATCGGCTGCTCAGTGCGACTAGCCGTACCCGCCGACCGTTTGGGATCTCTTCCCGGAGGCTATCACCCAATACAGGCTTCGCGTGCGAGACGATGTCCATGCCAGCACGTCGCACGGCACGACCCGCTCTTGCGCTGGACCGAAAATCGTCAGGCTCAGAAGACGCCTAGCTTGACGTGCAGAAACTTCTTGGGATTTTGCCGGAAGTCGCTCACCATCAGCCGCAGATCGCCAGCAAGTCCCGTCATGTTGTCGTAAAACGCCGGATCATTGAAGAATTTCCCGGCCGTGCCCTGATTGGAATTGAGTTTCGCGGTTGCGTCTCGAACATTCGCCGAAGCGTCGCGCATATTGGTGTACAGCGCGTCGTCGTGCACCAGTTTGCCGAGCGTACCTTTGCCCTCATTCACACCATCCAGCAGTGTATTGCCCTTATCGACCATTTCCTTGGTGCTGTTGTAGACGCTCGGATCGTAAATCAACTTGCCCATGGTGCCTTTCTGGTCCTCGACAGCGGCAAGAACCGTATCGACGTGGGTCACGGCCGAATCCGTCTTGTTGTAGAGGTCGTCCGACTCGACGAGTTTTCCCACTGTTCCCCGCCCTTGCCGAATGGACGTCGCCACCGCGTCCAGTTTCCCTGCCGTCGAATTCAGATGGTCGTAGAGCGAGGGATCATTCATGAGTTTTCCAAGCGTGCCCTTGCCCTTTTGGACTTGGTCGACGATGGCGCGAAGATCGTCGGATAGCACTCCCAGGTTTTGCATCAGGTCCGCGCCGCGCTCGACCATCTGCTTCATCGCTGTTTCTTCTTTGCCCGGGATCACGCCATTGGGCGGAATCACCGATCCCGTCAGGCCACGCGAAATCGTGACGTAGCGGTTGCCCAGCAAACCTTCGGTGATCAAACTGGCGGTCGAATCGGTGCGGATATCGTTCTGGTAACTCTTGTCAATGCGCAAAACGAGCGTGATGTTATGGTCTGCATCCTGGGGATGCGGCGTCAAGGTGATGGACTGAACGTTGCCAATCTCGACGCCGTCCAGCCGCACAGGTGCACCGGTATCCAGACCCTCCACTTCCGGCAGATAGGTAACTAGACTCATTTTAGGACCGAGGCTGCCGGCGCCCGTGACATAGAAGATTCCCAGCGCGAGGATAAACAATCCCACCAGCACGAAGACTCCCACTCGTAACTCCGTCCATGTCATTTGCTTGTGTTGCGCCATCGGATTCCCTCCTCGGTTATTCCGAATCCTAATCTTATTTCGCGGATGCGAGAAATTTTCTTAAATAATCGTCGGACGAGTGCGAAAAATCGGTGGCATTTCCTTCGAAATATACTTCGCCCTCGCGCAAGACCAGCACGTTCGTTGGCGGCGTACCCTTGCTCCCCAATTGGCCATTGACCGGAACGACGTGTCCGCTCACATGGTCGAGACGAAAATTGGCGAGGCCCAGCGCATCCTGGATCCGGTGTGTAGCTAACATGGAGGTCGCAGCTTGTAAATCGCGTCCGCGGAGGATGAGCAGGATAATCGTCTGCGACGTCATGGGATCGAGGCCGGCGGTCGGAGAGTCGTAGAAGACAATGGGCGGCCGGTCCACCAGAGCTCGCGCGATCGAGACGCGCCGGCGCATGCCGCCGGAAAGCTCGGCCGGAAGCTTGTCGATAGCAGGTTCCATTTCAACGAACCGCAGAACTTCGCGTACCCGGACGTCGATTTCCTCCTCGGAAACGGCCTCTTCACGCAATCGAAATGCAACATTTTCCGCCACGGTAAGTGAATCGAACAGGGCGTCTTCCTGGAAAACAAATCCAAGATTCCGTCGGAAATTCAGCAGTTCCTTCTCCGACATTTCGGCGAGATCGTGTCCCATTACCCAGATGCGGCCCGCATCGGGACGAAGAAGTCCCGCTGCCATTTTCATGATCAGTGTTTTTCCCGACCCGCTCTCACCGAGAAGGATCTTGGTTTCACCCGGCCAGACCTCGAAGGAAATGCCGCGGAGCACGTCGCCCTCCTCGAAACCGATTCGGACGTCCTTGAAGGCAATGAGCGGTTCGCCCGGAACGGTTTTGGTCATTCCCTGCACCGGCGCCGAGCGAGAAAGGCGCATCATGGCAAGATTATAGATGGAAAACAGGGCGCTTCGCAGCCGGGTTTAGAGCGCGGTGGTAATTTCCGAAAATTGGTTCCAAAACTACACCTAGGGAACCTCTGAACAAGCACTGGTTTAAAAGAACGGATGAGGAACAATAGGCAATTCAAGCGGTTTCAGTGATTTCATAGGGATGCCGAGAGA
>Ga0307372_10001919_pt1 | contig 35240 bp, 30 predicted proteins | sample OX1MG_FD_202533 | JGI IMG/M metagenome (GOLD analysis project Ga0307372, IMG submission 202533) | Soil microbial communities from Risofladan, Vaasa, Finland - OX-1 | ecosystem: Environmental > Terrestrial > Soil > Coastal area > Acid sulfate soil | place: Finland: Risofladan, Vaasa | collected...
TACTGGTGCTGGCCGGGCCGGGTCTGGCCTGTCTGGCGCTCTCGCAAACGGTCGGTTTTGGACGCCTGTGGCTCTCGCTCACGGCCAGCACGGTGATGGTGCAGTTCTTCCAGGTGGTGACGCTGGCGCTGGGTGGCACGCTCATCACCGCGATTGGGGTCACCAACATTCTGGGGCTGGACCGTACCATCGCCACCATCCTCATCTGTATTGCCCTGCTGTACCTCGTGTTACGCATTCCCAGCATCGTCAGTCGCTCAGCCTTACGCCCGATGCTGGACGCTTCGGCTGCTACGACTGGGGCCGCGCAGGGAGCGGTCTCCTATGTCGCCAATGTCGCGCCACGACTATTAGCGTTAGTGTAATACGAGACTGAAGGAATGAAAGGAGCAAGAGAGATGCACGCAACAAAGACGGTGCTGGTGGCTTTCCTCGCAGGGATAGCGCTGCTGCTCTTTCTGGCGGGCTTCCTGCTGACTGGCCTGTCAGCGGCACTTGCCAGTATGCAGGGCCGTGGTGCCGGTTCCTGTCCATCGGCCTTATCCAGCACGCCTGGACTCGCACCGTCTGTGATCAGCACTGCTGCTGCCACGCCGTCGCCAGTTCCGACGGGAACGGCACCGGTCTGCGTGCCACCCAGTGGGGTCGGGAAACAAGTGGTAGCCTGGGCGCAGGCGATGGCAGCGGCACTCTATGTGAATCCGGCCTGTCACGGCCAGATCAGCTATCCCAACTGTTACTATACCTGGTACAAAGCCCCCGGCAGCACGTACCCACCCGGCGCACCGGACTTCCCGGCAGCGGTGATCCAGTATGGAGAGCAGGTCTGTCCCGGTTGCTCCGCCTGGGCCAATGGCACCTATCAGTGCGTCAGCTTTGTCCGCGGAGCCTACTCGCAGGTCTATCCTATGACACTCACGGCCAATGCCTTTGCGCTGTGGGCACTCTACGCCACACAACCCGGCTGGGTCGAGATTCCGGCGGGTGCCTCGCCACCAGGAGAGCGTGGTCTGCCAGAACCGGGGGATGTGCTGGTGTTCAAGGACGCCAGTATCGGGCACGTTGCCATTGTGATGAGCGTTGTGGTGCCGACACAACACACCAATGGCTCCCTCACCTTCAGCAATGCCAATAGTGTCAGCCCCTACACGACCATGCCGCTCTTGCCTGATCTCACGGTGGATACCTCGAGCTGGCCCGGCTATACCGCCTGGGGCTACATCCGCCCCCGCTCAGCTCCTACGGTATTGCACCTCATCCAACCAGTGAAACCATCACTGGCTCTTTCCGTCCACCTCTCACTGTTCGACCCATTTGTGTACAAGGAGACCACTGTGCTATGAACTTGAACCTGACCTTGCTGCTTGCCCACGTTCACGCTCGTCTGCTGCTGTGTGCCAATCTGGTGACCATGCTCTTGCGCAGCGTGATCGTGCTTGGCACCATTTCCGGCTTTTTCACCAACCTGTATAACGACTTGACGGCCTTTGCGCTGGCAATGGCGACCTTCTTCTTCGCCTGGGCGGCCCTGTTGTATATGACGGCCAACCAGAATGAGAATCACCGCACGCAGGCACGTGGCACGCTCTATGTCGCGTTGTCCGGGCTGGCGCTCGCCATACTGGCCCAAACGATTGCCGCCCTCATCAATGGTGCCGCTCTCGGGCAATAGCGTGTTCCTTGCTGATCCTATCTCAAGAGGTGAAGGCAAATAAACAGAAAGTGAGCGTGTACATCATGTCCACGTACAGAAAACATACAGTACCCACGCACCTGAATCTGCCCGATCAGGTGCTGACGCTGTGGTCGTTCAACCTGACCGCCCGGCAACTGCTCGTGTTGCTGGTGGGTGGCGGGGTCAGTGGCGACCTCTGGCACGCGCTGGCGGTGCTGGGCCATGCGCCCATTGTTGTGCAAGGCGTGCGCGTGTTGCTCGCACTGCTTCCCGTGGTACTGGCGCTGGTGGTGGCCTGGTACCAGCATGCCGGACGGTCTCTGGAGGTCTGGTGCCTCGTCCTGCTGCGCTACCACCTGCAGTCCCGGCGCTTTGTCTGGCGCACGCTACGTGCCGCTGGGCCGCAGCAGTCCATGCACGGCCCACTGCTTCCCGGTGCAGATGAGCGCGCGAGCGGGCAGCGTTTCACCATGACGGGTCCCGAAGCCGTGACAAAGCAGGAGGCGGCATGAAGCGTTCCAACACAAGCAAGCCGCATCCAAAGCTCAACAGCGTGCAGCAGGATTTTCTCTCCCTGCGCGACACGACCGATGATATGTTCTGTCTGGCGTTCCCTGGTGCCGCCAACCAGCGTAGCTATCGGGCGGTGCTGGAAGTGTCGCCCATCAATCTGGCGCTCAAGGCGGAGGAGGAGCAGGAAGCGATTATCGCTCGCTATCAGACGCTCATCAAAGCGCTGACGTATTCCTTGCAGATACTGGTGCGTAACTCGCGTCTGGATCTCACACCCTACATCCAGCGTCTGCTTGCCGCGCCACCGGAGGAGACACTCCGTCCGCCCGGCTGGCAGGTGCTGGCTCAGAGTCTGGCCGACCTGCTCACGCGCATTGCCGCCGAGCGCACACTGATTGAGCGGCACGTTTACGTGATTGTGCCGGCACCACCGCAACCCACCCGCACGCCACGCTGGGGCACGTTCGCTGGACTGCTGCCCGGCAGGAAACGTACCCGGCAGCGACGACAGGAAGTGGAGCAGGCGCAGGTGGCGCAGGAGTTATCCTTGCGCGTGGAGTCATTGGAGCAACAGTTGGCGGCCTGTGGACTCAGCGGGCATCGTCTGACCACGCCCGAACTGGCGCAGCTGGCGTATACCTGCCTCACACCGGAACGAGCGCTGGCGCACCCGTTGACACCTGCGGCGCTGGCACAGGTTGGTCGTCCCTTTGCACACAGACATCGCCGCCGACCTGTGCGAGACGAGCGCCACGGGGAGAAGGAGACCACGGAAGAAGAAAGCTCATCCGGCAACGAGATGCTCTCCGCTGATCCGACACTGCCACCCGTACCACCACCTGATCTCTTGCCACTGGCTGACCTGCTGGCACCCGCATGTCTCGAGATCACTCCGGAGGCGGTGCGCGTCGGGCAGGAATATGCCTGTGGCCTGGCGCTCACGACCTGTCCGCGTGAAGTGACCTTTGACGGCTGGCTGGCCCCACTCTTTTTGTATGATGAGGTGATGGATATCGCCTTTCACTATCACCCGCAGGATACGGCTACCATGAAACGACAGTTGCAGCGCCACCGTGCCGGACATCTCTCTGGGCGGCGTTTCAACCAGCGGCAGGGCCGCACCGATGATCCTGATACGCTGGTGGCTGAGGAAGACATCGCCCGCCTGCTCGATGACCTGGCCCGCCATCGCGAGCGGGTCTTCGATCTGGGCTTTTACGTGCTGGTACGAGCGAGCAGTCTGGCGCAGCTGGTGGAGCGCTGGGAACGCATTCTGGCGGTGTTGTCGCTGCTCTCGCTGGATACGGGAGCGCATGCCACTACGTTTGAACAGGGCGAGGTGTTCCATGCCTGTCTGCCGGAGGGACGTGACGCCTTGATGCGCACGCAGACACTGGACTCAACGACGCTGGCGACGATGTTCCCCTTTCTGTCCAATGCGCTCTCCATGCCTGATGGCGTGTTCATGGGGCTGACCGAGACACACGAACCCGTGCTGCTCAATCCCTGGGACAACGCATTGGAGAATCCCCATATGTTCATTGGCGGCGTGACCGGCTCGGGCAAAAGCTACCTGGGCAAGTTGCTCATCGAACGTGATCTGCTGATCCATGCACAGCGCGGTGATCAATGCTTTGTGATCGACCCTGACCTGGAATATCAGACCCTTGCCGAGGCACTGGGTGGTATCGTGGTCCGCCTGGCACCTGGTGCGGAACAGCACCTCAACCCGTTTGACCTCTTACCGCCGGGCTGTGACCTGGAGACCTATCTGCAGGAGGCTCGCACAGGCGACCGGCTGGCGGAGAAAATCCAGGACCTGCATGCCATGCTCGACATCATGCTGGCCGATTCTGTTTCTCCGTCAGTGTCAGGTGGCGGCGTGCTCACCAAACGCGAGAAGGGCCTCTTAGACCGGGCGCTCTACGAAACGTATCGCAAAGTCGGGATCACCGGTGACTTGCGCACGCATGACCGGCAGCCGCCGTTGGTACGCGACCTGTACGATATTCTCAAAAGTGGTGTCTGTGGCACCGATGAGAGTGATCTGGCCGGACGACTCTATCGCTTTGTGTCGGGTAGTCTCTCCAACCTGTTCGCCGATTTCACCTCGGTCGATCTTGCCAGTCAACTGGTGGTGTGGGATATTCGCGATATGCGCAGCGAACTGCGTCCCCTCGCCATCTCGCTCATCGCCGACCGCATCTGGACGCAGGCCCTGTATCAACGTTCGCGCCCGCGCTCGCTCTACATTGACGAGGCGGCCTCCCTGCTGGAACATCCCGAGGGCGGACATTTCCTGGCGACCCTCTCGCGCCGCGCTCGCAAACGCTACCTGCGTATTGTGACCATGACGCAGAACCCAGAAACGTTTGTGCAGGACAGCTGGGGCAGTGTCGTCGCCGCCAATGCCGCCATCAAAGTGCTCAAAACCCAGGATGCGACCAGTGCCGCTGCGGTGGCCGAGCGCTTCCATCTGACGAAGAGCGAGCAGCAACGGCTGATCACACTGGGCAAACACGAGGCGCTGGTGCTGGCCGGTGAGAAACGGGTGCTGATCAATATTGAGGCCAGTCAGCAGGAACACGCGCTGATTACCACCAATCCGGTGGCATGGGCTGCGCAGGTATACCTGACACCGCAGCACGTTGAGAGGAGCCAGTCAGCCACAACCACTGGTGGTTGGCATGAGGAGATAATGGAGAGAACAGAGAGTGTCAACGGAGACGGAGAACACGCATCTCTCTTCTCCAACAAGCAGAATCGAGCACCGTCTCATGAACAGACAGGCAAAGACAGCACCCACGACTGAGGCGACCCGTGCCACGAACGCCCCGGTACACGACCCGGCCAGGCTGAATCCCTTTGGGACAGAGGGACAGGTGAAGACACGGGAAGCGCACAATGGTCTCCTTTCCTCACTCATGGTGCCGCGTGCAAGCAGTACGCGGGAGATCGCCGCGTTGGAAACGGCCATGCAGGGACTGGCGCTGGACACGCGGCACCCGGTGGCGCTGGAACTGGCGGCCACTGCCACCGCACGCCAATTTCTCCTGCGAGCCACCACCCCGCTCGCACAGCAGCATCTGGCCGACCAAATCCAGGCTCGCTATCCGCAAGCGAGCATCCAGCCGGTGGTAGCCGAGGATGACCCGCTGGTCATGCGAACAGGTGAGGCGGTCTCAGTAGTGGAGTTACGGGCGGGTGCGGCAGCCTATCTCCCCCTGCGCAATTGGCGGGAACGGGAACTCTTGCAAGAAGGAGCCGATCCACTGCTGGGTGTGCTGGCGGTGTTTAACCATCTGCCGACCCAGATGCGCGTGGTGGCCCAACTGGCACTGCTGCCCGCATCCCCCACATGGTCACAGGCGTATCGCCGCAAAGCGGTGGAACATCCCCTGGAACCAGAGCGACTGCGTACCCGACGCGAGCTGGGCGGCCAGTCGAGTGGTCCTGGCACGGTGCAACTTATCGGTATGGGTGTGCTGGTAGCACTGCTCCTGCTGTGGTGGCGCTTCCAGCAGCAGGTGGCGGCACACCTTCCGCCCTGGCTGCTGCATGCGGGAACCGCGCTGGTGCATGGCAAAACACCGCTGCTCACCACCACGCAGGTGGCGACCCTGGTAGTGACAGGCGTTGGCGTGCTGGCAGGTCTCTTCTGCCTGGCGTTGCTTGTGCTGCAGATCAGCAGCCGTTTCGGCGGCACACCGCTCTACGATATGCGATTGGTAGGGGAAAAGACGGCGCGTCCGGCGTATCGCGTGCATCTGCGCCTCTTCGTCTTTGAGGCCATGCCTGTACCCCTACAAACACCCCCAACAGCCGTCGTGTACTGGCGGAAAGCTGGCTGGTTCTCCCTGCTGGAACGGTACCGGCATTGGCGAGCGTCGGTGCGTGAGGAACGCCAGCATCGGCAGGTACGTGCTGATCTGCTGGATCACCTTGCTGCGGCCTATCGGCAATATCATACCGCTGCTGGCGGCTACTTCGTGCCGCAGTCGCTGTCAGCAGCCAGGACACAGCGTCTCCTTGCTGGGTGCAAGAGACGCTGGTTGTTTGCACGCCGCTCTGGCTGGGCGTATGACCTGCAGCGCTCAGTGCACCTGCTCAGTGTGGCGGATGTGGCGGCGCTGTGGCATCTGCCCCAGGCGCACGACTTGGCTGACTTGCCCTATGTGGAACGGGGACGTGCACGCACCTTGTTGGCTCCGGTGACACTGACGCAGGGCAATGGCACCCGTATCGGAACATCCAGTCATGCCGGTCACTGCGTGCCGGTCTTCCTGCCCGACGAGTGTCTGCGGCATAACCTGCTGGCCGTCGCCAGTACCGGCAAAGGCAAAAGTAGCTTGTTCCAGCATCTGGCAGGAGCCATCTTTGCCGCCAGAGCAGCGACGGCCAGGACAAGGGACAATGAGCGTGGCGGTGACAGTGTGCATGAGCGTACCGGCAACGTCCCTGGCTGTGCGCTGGCTTTCATTGAGCCACATGGCGATGTCATCCATGCTCTGCTGGGACGGATTCCTGCACACGAACGAGACAACGTGGTGCTGGTGGACCTTGCCAACGCCGACTATCCCGTCGGTCTCAACCCGCTGGATATGACGGGTCGGGATCGTGATAAAGCGGTGGACAATCTGATCACGCTGGCTGAACACCTGTGGGAAGCGAGCTACGGCTCGCGCACCGAGAACGTGCTGGAATATGCCCTCAAGACGTTAGCCGATGTCAATGAACGGCTCATTGAGAGCGACCCACAGCAAGGACCCGACCGGCAATATACGCTGCTGGATGTGGTGCCACTCTTGCGCCAGCATAGTTTCCGCCATGCCCTCTTTGAACAGGTACGTGATGAGATGCTCCTCGACTGGTGGCAGCACTATTATGAACCGATGGATGCCCACCAACAGCGCGAGGTCACCTCCTCGGTGATTACCAAACTCTCCAAGTTCGCCAGTTCGCGGCGGGCGCGACGCATCCTGGGACAACCGCGTTCCACCCTGGACTTGAACGCCATCATCCGGGCAGGTCAGCTCCTGCTGGTGAGTACCGCCAGTGGTGTGGTGGGGACAGACCTCTCCGAACTGATTGGTGTCGTGCTACTGGGTCTCTTTGAGGCGGCGCTGGCAGAACAGGCCTCTCTGCCGCCAGAGGAACGACGACGCTATCTCGTTCTCATTGACGAGTTCCAGGTGTACCGGGGCGCGAACTACCAGATGATGCTGGCGGAGTTGCGCAAATATGGCGGCAGTTTTGGGCTGGCGACACAATCGCTCTCGTATCTCGACCGGCTGGATCGCACCTTGCGTTCGACGGTGCTGGCCAACATTGATCATCTCTTTGCCTTCCATATGGCAGGCGAGGATGCTCGCCTCTTGCATGAACTGGACGGTATCGCCGAGGACGATATCACCAATCTGGACGATTTCCAGTGCTATGTCAAACTCTCGCTGGGAGGGCGTCGTCTCCCGGTCTTCTCGCTCAATCTCGACGCACCGCCTCGTGCGGATGAGGCGGTGGCAACCAACATGCGTCTGGGCAGCCAGCAACGGGACGCACGACCGGTTGGCGTGGTGGATGCGCTGCTCCGGCAGAGTCGGGTGCGCCAGCAGACAGGTCATTCCGGCAACCAGCCTGCGGCGAGCGGCAGGAGGAGACCGCGCAAGGAGGAAGCGTCAGCCGATGTGGCCGGTGCGAGTGCATCCACTAACGAAGAGCCGGGCAAAGAAGAAGGGAGCAGCCGCAGACGGCGCAAACGTGGTGGTAGTACCCACAAGCAGGCAGAGACCGTGTCGCCACCCTACATCCACGTCATGTATGACGAGGAGCCGGACGCCGAGTCGGTACCGAACGCGCAGCCAGAGGAGCCCGCCAGCGATGTCTGAACCGATCATCCAGCACAGTCCGGCACGGCGAGCGATGGCAGTCCAGGCAGAGCGCACCACGCTCCTTGCGTCCCTGGAACCACTGGACTGGCGACTGCTCTCGTGGCTCTTGCGCTATCCGTTCCAGCGGGCCGATGATCTGGTGGTTGGGATGGCTCGCTGGACCAGTCGGGCCACCGTCTATCGGCATCTGCAGCGCCTTGTGCAGCGTGACCTGGTCGCAAGCGTCGTGCCAAAAACGCCGGCAGAGGGCAAACGACTGTATCATCTCAGTAATCTCGGTCTGCATGTGCTGGCAGCGCAACTGAGTACCCCGGCTCGCACGCTGGCACGCGACTGGCACACCGATGATGCCGGGTTGCTGCGCATGGTGCCGCGACTGCCAACACTGCTGTTCCTGCAGGACCTGGTGAACGGGTTGGTGACCCATGCGGCCGATGCCCTGACGACGCAGGGACGCCGACCGACGCTGGTGCGCTGGAACTGGCACCGCGATCTCAGCCATCCTTTTCGGTACCGCGAACAACCGCTGCGTCTCTTCGTGGATGGGGCCGTGGCGCTGTGCATTGAGAGAGCGCAAGGTGACGGGAAACGGGAGGCACACTGGTATGGCCTGCTGCTGCTGACGACTGATCTTGAGGATGAACGCATGATGCAGCAACGGCTGGAACGGGTGCTGTGCTGGCGGGAATGTCCTGAACGCTGGGTGCGCTATCGGCAGATGCTGCCGGTCATGATTTTGGCGCACTCGTCGCGGCAGGGTGACCACTGGCAGCATGCCATGACGCAGGCAGCACACCAGTTGCGTGTCGAACCACTCGCAGGTGCCATTACTTGCATCTCCAACGGTGACAGGGAAAGCCAGCTGGGTCATCCCTGGCGACTGGACTGGCGCACGCTGTCTACTGGTCTCAATTGCCACCTGCAGGACCTGCTCCACCCGGTTCCAGAGACGGCACTTCCCCCAGCGCTGCGGGCTGACGGCGATGCCATGACGAGCGACAGCCACCACGGCTCCTCTCCCGTGCATCCCACGGTTTCTGTCTCGCCCGCTTCCTTCCCTGCCCGACTCAGCCGTATCATCAGTGGGCATCTGGCAGACGGTTCCGTGGTTGGTACACAGGAGCAGCATGGAGGGGACGAACCGGAAACGCTGGCATGGCTGGCATGGCGCGTCACGCCCGGTCAGTGGCAGCTCCTGTATCTGCTGCTGTCCCATCCGTTGCTCGCACCAGCAGAACTAGCGCTCTTGCTGTCCCTCCAGCGGCAATCAGTGCGCTGTGCGCTGTCTGCCCTGCACCAACAGGGCTGCATTACGTCAGTCAAGACCGCAGTCGGGCAACGCTGGCATCTGGCTCCGCGAGGGTTGCACCTGATGGCTGCTGCCAATCGGGTACCGGTTCGCACTATCGCCACCGTTGCTGATGCTCCTCCGGCAGCAGCAGGACCAACGATGGTGCAGCGTGGGGTGCCATGGCTGTTAGAGCATATCTCGCATACGGCGGGCGTCTACTCGTTCTTTGTGCACCTGACGCAGGCCGCAAGGCACCAACCTGCTCAGGTTCTCTGCTGGTGGGAAACGGGAGCGCTGTGTGAACGACGCTACCGGGTGAATGAGCAGTGGTACAATCTGCGACCTGATGCGCTGGCACTGTATGCCACCGGGCAGCGACAGCTCCTGTTCTGGTTGGAGTGGGATCGTGGCACCATGAATGTACGCGATCTGACGGTCAAGTTCACCTCCTACGCGCACTATCTGGCCTCGCGAGAGTGGGGACGCGATCACCCGACCGTGCCGATGCTGGTGTGCGTGACGCCAGACATGGCCCAGGAGCAACGCATTGCGCGGGTTGCGCAGGCCACGCTGGCTCAAACGCAAGGCTTCGCCTTGTATACCACCACGGCACCCTTCCTGGCGGAGTACGGACCGCTTGCGGCGATCTGGTTGCCTGTGCTGCCGCAGCACCAGCCGTCTGAAGGGCGTCCCAGACAGGCGTTGTTCACAGTGAACGACTACCATCTCACAGACGGATGCTAGCCTTTCCCGGTCCTGTTTTTGCAGATACCCTTGCTCTTGTGGGAGCAAGCAAGCTGTACATACAGCTACCCACTGTCAGATGTCCTCAGCAGGGTACGCGGTATGGTTGTTTTTGTCGGCAACGAAGAACGTTCCTGATGAGCGTAAGCGAGAAGAACGTGCCTCTCTCAGCCGTGTGCCATATGCAGACAGGTATTGGAGGTACAGACGCACAGGCAAGGCATGGGTGACTGGTGCATCTTTCGTATGCAAGCGGCACATCTCACGACAAAATTCGGTCAAAGTGTCCGAAGAAATCGGTCAACAAACAACGAAACGTGCTGGTCTTTCAGGTACACTTGTTCGAGAAGAGACGATGGGTGTGCATCGACTGAGAAGTCACTGGCTACCGAGCCGGAAGGGAAACGAGACCGCCGATGGGACGGTAGGCACACGACGTTCCACGACAACACGAACAGCACCGCCATTCCTTGCGCAGTGATGAAACATCGGACCGGTCGTGCGTCGTGAACAAGCGTCCATCACCCATGCTCTTTGTCTGTCTATCTGTCTGTGTCGTAATGTGTCTGGAAAGGAGTCCGTTTTTCATGTCATTTCCTCTTTCGTATGAGCGTGCGGCTCATCCCTTTGCTGACGAAGCAGCCTCGTCGTCGTCACCCGGCGATCTCGACCCCGAAGCCTTTCGCCGGTGCGGCATCCAACTCGTGGAGGGCATCGCCGATTACCTGGCACATATTGAGGAGTATGCGGTACTGCCAACAGTTGCACCGGGCGAGATCCTCCAGCAGCTGCCGTCGTGTGCGCCGGAACAGGCTGAACCACTGGAGCAGGTGGTGGCCGAGGCGTTGTCGTTGCTTCCCGCTACCACCACCCACTGGCAGGCACCGGGGTATCTGGCCTACTTCGCCGTCACCGCCTCGGTTCCAGCCATCCTGGGCAAACTGCTGGAAGCAGCGCTCAACCCCTCACGCATGCTCTGGCGGGCGTCTCCGGTCGCCACCGAACTGGAGCAGGTGACGGTGGCATGGGTGCGGCAACTGCTCGGTTTGCCCGATGAGTTCTTCGGCATGATTCATGCCAACTCGGCGGTGCTGCCTGCGCTGGTCGCCGCCCTGGAGGCACGGGACTTGCACATCCGGGAGCGTGGTCTGGCTGGTCGGTCAGACGTGCCCCGCTTGCGTCTCTACGCCTCGCAGCAATCACACTCCTCGGTGGCGAAGGCGGCGATTGCCCTGGGTCTGGGGTTGGAGTCGTTGTGTCTGCTCCCGGTGGATGAGCGGTATCGCCTGCGGGTCGATGCACTGGAAGCAGCTATAGAGCACGACCTGCAGGAAGGTGTGCTGCCGGTGGCGGTGGTAGCGACGGTGGGGACAACCGCCACCACCAGCGTGGATCCGGTCGCCGAGATTGCCGCGCTCTGCCAGCGCTACCGTCTCTGGCTGCATGTGGATGGAGCCTATGCCATCAACACTGCCATCGTCCCCGAACTGCGGTCGGCTATCGCTGGCTGTCAGTCTGCCGATTCCTTGACGGTCAATCCGCACAAACTGCTGGGTGTCCCCACAGGCTGTAGTCTGCTCTATACGCGGCATCCTGCGTTCCTCAAGCGGGCATGGAGTGTGCAAGCAGCCTATCTGGCGCATACCGATGGCGACGGTGTTCTCGATCTGGGGGATTACAGCCTGTCGTTGCCGCACGGCATGCCGGCTCTGGCGTTGTGGATGACGCTGCGTACCTTCGGACGAACGGGTCTTATCGCTCGCATCCGCGAGTGCATGCGACTGGCTCGCCTCGTGGCTGACTGGATCGACGCATCTGCGTACTTTGAGCGCCTGGCACCCACGCCCTTTTCCGTCGTGTGTTTTCGCCTGCACCCACCGCTGCTAGACAATGAGGCACACCTCAATGTGCTCAATGCACAGCTGCTCAGGCGCATCAATGCACAGGGCCGGTTTTTCCTGTCCCATACCATACTCCCGACCAGATATGGCGACCACACCTATACACTACGCATTGCCATTGGGAATATGCGCACAACGCAAACCCATATCGAGGCACTGTGGCAAGACCTGCAGCAGGTCGCCCACGCCATCCTGATGGAGGGTGCCTCTTGCGTCACTGAGGGTCAATTGTGGCAAGACCTACAGCAGGCAGCGCACGAAAGTCTGCCTTCCATCTTCCCCTTCTCTAGAAAGGCATAAGCCAATAATGACGGATTCTTCGCCTTCTCCTGCGACGCAGACAAGCGCATGGACGACGTTTTTTCTCACGCCGCTGCCTCCACTGCCAGGGGCGTTGGCGGATCTGGCTCCCGCCGGGGGAAGCGTGCCGGGGCGAGCGCTGCCGACGGCCAACGCCATTCGCAAGCAAGTGCTTCTGCGCCTGTGGCTTGCAGTGCAAGGAGATGAGGACCGGGAGCGTGCCCTGCTGCTCTGCTGTAATAGCCACACGCAAGCGTCGTGGTGGATACGGGCAGGTGCCGATCGTGCGCACGCCATGCTTCTGCAGCAACTGACGACCTTGCTGGCGTGGCGGATGAAACAGGCTGGCGACGACGCTGGTGAGATTGGACTTTCTCCTGCTGAGAGGACAGGAAACGGCGGCCAGCACCGCACGCCTCCTCAATAAGGAACGCCGCTTTCATCCCCTGCTTTCAAGCAGGGGATGAAAGCGGCGGACGTTGGTAACTGGCAATCGAAGCTGGGAGCAATGATTCGCAACACGGTCGCACGCAAGCAACACGCTAGGTGTTATACTTGAACACATGGTAGTAAGATCATGCTCATTGAGAAAGCAGGTGAGGAAGACCACATGGATACACTTGAACTCGAACAACTCATCACCGATGTGCAGACCGTCGCAACCAGTCTGGCGCATCTCCGTCGTCTGGACAGTGCAACCATGCAGTCGCCGGAAAGTATCACGGTCTATCATCAGACACTAGAAGCCGCCTATGCTGCCTATGGACGCATCGAGACGGTGGTGGACGAACTTGGCCAGCAGTTGGAGACGGAGCATATGCGACTGGATGCCGCCATCGCATAGAGTGAGGCGGATACTGAATTCCCCGGATGATGCCGGTCGCGATGTTGGGGATGCGATCGGACTGGCCATTGCGTGTTCAGTCTGGCGCTTTGAACGGCCATTGATGCACACGCAGAAAGTGCATTGGCAGTAGATGGCCTGGCAGAGCGGGGAGTCGAATTCGAGTGTGACCTGTAGGAGATGGCCCCGGTTTGGTGCAGTCGTCTATTCCAGCTCTCCAGCTCCTTACTCCATAAAACCGGGGCCATCTCATAATCCGATGTGCCAAATTCTCATCAGGCTTTCTCCCTACTATCTGGTCAGCAATCTCAGTAACCATGGGGCAATCCTTCTATTCGCGAGCGGAAAGAGCGTTAATTATTGGAGACAGATGCATGGGTATTGATAGTGGTGTTATCCCAAAGTTCTGGTTTTTCTTGTGCTGTTTTGCTTTTCCCTCTGCGCTTGGGAACGTTGCTATCAGTACCTGGTTGAGGCACTATATTTGATGCTGTTTTTCCTCTGTTCGATGCCTCAACTGATACATCGGAAGATTTCTTCTTCCGTTTCTTGCTCTGTTCAGAGGGAATATTTTGAACTGTTTGGTCTAACTTAGACGTAGACTGCTGCCTGGGACTCTGTCTCTTTGGACTGCTATTAGTGGCTGTTTTTTCTGATAAGGTTCCCGTTCTTGATCCTGCAGAACGTTTTGTTGCTGGTTTTTGCGTTGCATTTAAGGCTGTATCCCGCATCATAGATAATGGTGTGTTAGTTTCTTCCTGCTTGTTCGTTGCGTTTGCTTGTTCTTCTTGCGGATCGATAGGCTTTGTCTCAACAACATTCGCTTCATCACCTGGAGTATTACTCTGCTCATTCATTGATAGTGTCATTTTGATGGCATCTAAGGAAGCAGAGCAAACGGCTTCCTGAGTCTAGTGAATGTCTATCCGTGGTGCTTTTTGCGCTGCCAGCTCTGGTTCTATTTGCACACGCAACGAATGATCTGCATGAAGCGTTCCTGAAGAGATTTCTGCTGTAGATGCTTCAGTAGATGGTCCTGTTGTTCCTTCTTGTAAAGAAGTTGGCTGTACCGCATTTCTTTCACACTCATTGATTGGTGTATGCTTCGTTGACTCTGCTGTAAATGTGTGTTCGCTGTCAATTGCTGTTGATACTGCCTCCAACATATTCATATCATTGACTTCTGCTTCAGCAGTGGTTGTTTGTGCAGAAGTCTTTGTGCTTCGTGCAGGTTTTGGTTGCTCTAATACTGTTGCAGAAGGTTCTACTGGACCCAAAGGGGCAGGTATCTCAGCTATTGTATGCCTATCTGCTAGCTCGGCATTATCGACTTCCTGAAGTACATTGTAGGCTGAGGCCGCATTCGTTATGGTTGGTGGATTGACAGCTTTGGTGCCGCGAGGTTTATCTGACGAAGCAGTAGGTCCATCCACAGCAGGTATGTTGTTATCACTTGATTCTGCGGCAAATGATGGCTGCTCGATCATCTGTGCTTTCGTGGCATGAGCAGAAATTGGGGGTAACTGATCGGATACGACCTGATCCTCTTGTTGTATGGATATGACCGGTGATACGGGCAAAGAGTGCATCACTGTAGAACTGTGTGGTGAAGGAATATATGCACTTTGCCCTGTGAGAAGTCTGACCCGCTGCTCTTCAAGCCGCTCAAGTAAGCGATCATAAGTTCGTGGGTTATCGAGTGGAAAGGGATTAATGGTTCTTTTCGTTTTGTCGATGTTCTTTTCATCGTGCATCTGTCCGAGTAACTTCAGAATTCCTCGATACTTTACATGCTGCTTTTCCTCTTCAGGTGGGACAGGGCAGAAAAGGGGGCGCTGCTGTTCCCTGGCATGACGGACAGTGTGCATAGTTCCACCATTAATATCAGTTTGTACTGGAATCACACCCAGTGAAATGCCACTTTGTATGCGATCCCGTGCAACAAAGAAGCCCTTTCGGGTCTCAGTACCTATGGGATATTCACTGATCAATACCCCTGCTTCCTGCCAGATTTGTTCGGCCAGCTTCTTGTTCTCGGCAGGATATACAGTGTCGAGAGGCGTGGCAAACACCGCAATCGTTTTGCCACCGGCAGCAATTGCGCCCCGATGGGCGGCGGTGTCAGTTCCTTTTGCCAGGCCACTGACGATGACACACCCACGTCTTGCACATTCATACGCAATGGTTCGCGTCGTTTCCAGACCGCGTGCTGTTGCTTCACGAGTACCAATAATGGCGATAGTTGGAATGTTGTTGAGAATGTCTCCATCGCCTTTGATGTAGAGAATGGGCGGTGGGTCTGCAATGAGTTTGAGTAAAACCGGATATTTGCTGCTGGTAATGGGTAGCGGAAATATTCCCCTTTCAATGTGCTGGTTAATAGCCTCCTGGGCCCTTGCAAAAACACTCCTCCATCTGGTGGTCAAACCTTCGCCGAGCCTTTTCACCAGCGGCGCAGGGAATGTGTTTGCCAGTTCCTCCAATGACAGCGTAGGAAGAAGCTGCAACCTGGGGAATGCACTTACAATGCTGAGTACAGACTTTGGTCCAATACCGGGTAATAAACTCAGTCCGTAGAGATAGGATACTTGCTCAATCTGCTCTTGAGTCAATAGCTCACTCATACATAGCCACCATATACTGTTTTCGCGACAAACAATCCGAACACCTGTTCGCAGTGTGTTGCTTGTATTAGTATATCACGACAGGCCGAAGAAGTCGCTCCTCTGGTAAGAACGTCATCGACAAGAATGATTGTTTGACCGGCTGCATTTACTGGTTCGCCAGCATAGCAGATCGAATTGATATGCGTTTCAAAAGTGGGACGCTCACCTGGACGAGCGGTAGACGATTTGGGAACCGTTGTGAAACGCTGTAAGCTCTGTGGAAGATACATGAGCCAGGGAAATTGAGCCACCAGGGCCTTACAGACGCATTCACAGGCATAATTCTGTACCGCTGCTTTGCTTGACGGAGCGGCAATGATATAGCGACAATGTAACTGATGTTGCAAGTAGAAAGCTACAGGGATAACTGCTGCAATCATTTCGCTTTCAATGTGCCTGATGGCTTTTGCATTGCGGTTTTTGAAATTGAGGATTAACTCCGTATCCTCGTCGGGCATACCTGAACGTTTTGGATGGTAATGATGGAGACAAAGATAGCTTATTCCGCAATCATGGATGGAAATGCTGTCAATCACCGCTTAACCTCTCTATTTACTTTTATAGTTGATGGCATCAACTGGTGCAGTACCGTCAGGACATCATCCCAGTTTGAGCAAAGGGGGCGCCCTATAGTTGTCTCCCAGGAGCGGTTCAAGGTGCCATCCCAGCATAGACCGATCGGGAGAATCTTCGCGTTGAGGGCTGCCTGTAAATCATGGGGACTATCCCCAATGTAGCAACATTGGTCTACGCGGCTGTGGAGTTTTTGCATGGCTGTAATCACTGGTTCAGGGTCTGGTTTATGCTTATGGGTATCGTGGAAAGCAACAACGACGGGAACGTCCAGGTGATGATAGGCAACAAGTTTCTCAGCGTAAGGGCGAGGAGTGTTCGTAACGATGCCCAGACGGGCAACATCTCGTATTTGACATAAAAATTCGCCTGTTCCTGGTGGGAGGTGAGTTCGATGGAACTGCTGGTATATCTGAGACCAGGCACGTTGTGTGCGCAAGGTATCAAGCGCCGAAGTAAGAACAAGCGTTTGATCAAGATCAAGCAGCACGGTCCAGGTTATTGATGACATACTATCTCTCTACTTTCTTATTTGCACTGGTACAGGCTTTCAAAAAAGGCACCTGCTCGGTTCGTCTATTACATTCTTTTCTCCCTTAAAGAGGGAATTGTTGTCAGGTGAAGGATTTTTCCAATCCTTTTCATGGGATGAATTTGCGATAATACGAAAACTGTAAGCGGTGAAGTGGTCTTTACAAAGCGAACATGAGCATTCCAATCATGAAGAGAACAGGGAAAGATAGCGGGAGGATTGGAAGGCGCAATGCGAGAAGGTGAAGGAAAAAGAATGAAGCTGGTTCATGAATAGATACTGATCTCCTTAAAGAAGGTTTTTCAGAGCGAGTATACCATTTATACAGGTTCCATATTTGTTTAGATTTAGTAGTTATTTGGTTAAGTATTCAAGATTTGGTTGCAAAATCATCACTCATACTGCTCATATAAAAACTGGCAAGGTGAGTTTGTCAAGTAAAGTGGTTTTTCGTGATTGTTCAAAAGTTGGTAAGAGTAGGGTAAAATAGAAAAGAAAGGAGAGCGAAAGCATATGGTGATTGGAGTAGTCGATGATTTGCTGATGACCTCCCTTTTTTACGTGCGCCTTGGTCAAGCGCTGTTTGGTGGAGGCATCTGCGCGGCTGCGACCTCTTTGGTTAAGGCTCTCGATGAACTTGGCCAAGTCTTCCAGTTCATATGGAAGCATCGCTGGTGAGACACCTCGTCATATGATGCGCAGATTCGGATGTGCAGTCGAATTGGGCAAAAAAGACCGGTGTCAATCCCAACATGCTGTGGCTCACGCGCCCTTTCCGTGAAAGCTTTCGTCTCTGCGGATTGGACTTGAGTTTGGCGCTTTCGGGACGTAGGTTTGGCGCAAGAAGTACTACTAATGAGAGAAATACTTGGTCTCGGATGAGCGCCTATGTTACTGTTCAAGAGAACACGTATCATATCACTTGAGGTGGGAGAGACCATGGCAAGACCACTTGATGGTATCACGCTTTTGGCATATACTCGTCGGCTCAAGCTCTCAAAAGAGACGTATGAACTCTTAACTCATATCCGCTCCTCGCCGCCAAGCCGCACTCCAGGAGCACGTCGGGGCAATATGCCGGTCTGGTATCCCTCCAAAAAGATGCAATGCATCATTAAAGCAGAAAGTACGAAAGTTGAATTTCCTTTCTTGCTGACTGCTGAGCATGATGATGATGTTTTGGAAGTTTGGGACCAGCCCCCATCCATTCCGCTGGAATACCTCGACAAGCATGACCACCTCCAACGACCTATGCATACTGCAGACTACTTTGTCTTCCGCTATCGCGAATGTGGATGGGTGGAGTGTAAACCGGCGCAAGAACTGCTCAAGCAAGCTGAAAAGCGCCCTAATCGGTACCAGCGCGATGAGCATGGTGTCTGGCGATGCCCTCCTGGGGAAGCCTTCGCTGCCAGGTATGGACTGACCTATCAGGTCTGGTCTTCTGATCAGATCAATTGGGCCGTTCAGGACAACTCCTTGTTTTTGGAGGATTACTACCAGGATTTGGAACGTCTCACCGTCTCAGAAACACCTCTGGCGATCCTCCATCAGCTTGTTGAGGCCCATCCAGGCATCACGCTTGCGGATCTGCACGAGGCGAGCCCGAATATTCCTGCTGATCTCATCAACATAGCCATTGCCAAACACGCCCTCTACGTCGATTTGAGCCGCTATCGGCTCTCAGAGCCGTGGCATACACCGGTCTTCCGCACACGATCTCTGGCTCGTGCTTCTACTCCAGTGGGCATGCAAGAAACTGATGCAAGCCCTGTCCCGCTTCCTGCGGAGGCGGTCTCTCGCATCACGTCCGAAGGTCGAGAACTTCTCGAACGCGCCAGTGATGTTGATCTTGCTACAGCTCTCTTCCGTAATCGCGTCATTCACCCTGAATTCTACGCAGACGATGAACAAACGCAGACGATGAACAAACGTGAGGTTGTCCCCCCACGAACGAGGCAACGCTGGCAAGAGCGGTATCGAGATGCTGAAACGCAGTACGGAAGCGGCTTTCTCGGCCTCCTTCCTCGCTATCACAATTGCGGTGGCCAGAGAAAGATTAGCAGTGAGGTCATTGAGCTCATTCACCGAGTGCTTGAGACGCACTACGATACAGTCACTCGCAAACCCAAACGAGGAGCGTATGGGGAGTATCTCAAGTGTTCGGAGGAGCGACACTTGAAAACGGTCGATCAAAAGACGTTTTACCTCGAAGTGCGCCGCCACAAAGCGGTCTATGACCAGACAGTGGTCCGTGAAGGCACCCGTGCTGCATACCCCTTCAAAGACTACGTTCGTGAGCAAGAGCAAACCGTCAACCGGCATGGGAGCTATGCCTGGGCCATGGCTCATCTTGATCATACGGAATTAAATCTGGTTCTTTGTGATTCGAGAACCGGTCAACCTTTGGGGAAATGTTGGTTGACCCTTTTGATCCTCTCCCACCCTCGACGGATCGCGGCCTATGCGCTCACTTTTGATCCGCCAAGCTATCGTTCTTGTCTCATGGTTCTTCGTCTCTGTGTGAAACGCTATGGGCGCTTACCGACGGCCATCACAGTCGATGGCGGCCCGGAATTTGCCAGCGTGTACTTTGAGCAATTGCTGGCTTCTCTACCGCGTGCGCAAACATCAGCGTCCAGCCGCTGAACCGCGCTTTGGAGCGCCCCAAGAGAGATTGTTTGGCTCAATGCAGAGTGAATTTCTGTACCATCTTTTGGGAAACACACAAGCGACACAACACCCACGACACATGACCAAAGCGACTGATCCGCGTCGCCAAGCCGTGTGGACGCTCCCACGACTTGCAGAGCGTGTCCACCAATGGGCGGACTCGGAATATGAGACCATTCGGCATCCAGCCCTGGGCATGACGCCGCGCGAAGCCTATGATCTGAGTATGAAGCGTGATGGTGAGCGAGCGCACAAGTCTATTGACTACGATGATACCTTCCTCAAAGCCACTTTCCCCACCACTCGCAAAGGGACGGCAAAGGTTGAACCTGGGGTCGGTGTACGCATGAATTACCTGGACTACTGGTGCGAAGCCATGCGTGACCCAACGGTTGAAGGAACCCAGGTCAAGGTAAGATTCGACCCATTTGATGTCAGTGTCGGGTTCGCCTACATTGATGGCCGCTGGCGCAAATGTGATTGCCCTTCCACAGAATTTGCCGGATGTTCTGAACGCGAATTGCAACTGCTGACTGAAGAACTTCGCAAACGAAACCGGCTTCAGTATGGGAGGGAAAACATTGAAGTCACGCAGAAACAACTGGCAACCTTTCGGCGGGAAAATACGGATGTTGAGACCGTCCTTCGCCAGCAGCGACATGATCGAGAAACGAGAGCCGCGCTGGTCGTGCTAGAAGGTGGAAAGAAATCTTCAGCACTTCCGCTTCCAGAGCCTGTGCAAGCCGATATGGAACAAGGGAATATGGAAGAGGAGTCACCTGGAAAACCGAAAAAGGTCGATCCCTACAAAAACTTGCTCGTGCTCAGGCGGATCGAGCTATGAGTGACGAAACGAACCAGCCAGAGGATCTGGAACCAGCGCCTGAGTCGTTTCCACCGGAGTTGCTTGCACAACCTGTGGGAGCATGCCTGGAGTATTTTGAGCAGCGTTGTCTCATCTCACACCCTCGCCTGCAAGAAGCCCTAGAAACCATCATCCAGGCCATCTGTCCGCCCGGTGAAGGTGCGAGCATGAGACGGCCTGGAACCATGATCTTGGTGATTGGCCCCAGTCGAGTAGGAAAGACCACGCTGATCCGCTTGCTCGAAGAACAATTACTTGCCAAGAGCAAAGCATTGATGGCATCCAATCCCAGCTTCATCCCGTTTGCCAGTATCCTCGCCGTAGGACCAGGCACCAACCGCTTCGAGTGGGCAGAGTATTACCGAGCGGTTCTGCGCGCCCTCCATGATCCGTTTGTGGATGGCAAGATCGCTCGGATACGTACCAGGGAACTGTGTGAAGCCATGGAAACAGCGTTACTTGAGCGCAAACCCCTCGCCATCATTGTCGATGAAGCTCATCACCTGGCGGAAGCTTCCAGGATGAGCCGCCTCCAGAGCCAACTTAATCACCTGAAACATTTTGAGAATGCCACTGGAGTGAGCCACATTCTGGTTGGCACTTACGAAATGCGCCCGTTTCGGAAAGTCAATGCACAACTGGCGTGCCGGAGCGTCGATGTTCATTTTCCCCGCTATGATGCCTCCATCGATCAAGATGCTCAGGTATTTCAAAGTGTGGTGTGGGCGTTACAACGACACTTGCCAGTCGAGAAAGAGCCTCCGCTTGTCGATCACTGGGAGTTTTTGTATGCACGCAGCATTGGTTGTGTCGGATTAATGAAAATGCACCTGAATCGCGCACTGAATCTGGCGTTGACAGAAAAAGCCAAAACGGTGACACTGACGCATCTGCGCAACACTGCCATGCCGGAAGCGCGTGTCGAAGCCGCGCTACGCAATGCTCTGGAGAGCGAGGCTGAGTTGATGGAATCGGATGGTGCGGATGAGCGACTCCTGACCCTCCTGGGGCTGCGAGGGTCTCACACGGCAAAGCAGTCAAACACTCAGACCAACGAATCCTCTCCATCACCTAAGAAACCAGATCGGCCAGGGAAACGCTCACCAGGTCGAGACACAATTGGGCAAGAACCTGACAAGGATTCGTCAAAACCGCTTTCAGGCGAAGAGAAAGCTGGATGAATATGATTGCTGCCCCTGGCTTTGCTGGATGTTTTCTCCCTCCTCACAGAGGGGGGCAGGATACCTTTCAGGAAAGCCATATGCCTGAGCGGAGTCGGCTGTACAGCCTTGCCCCCTATGCAATCGAGACGATCTGGCGTGAGAGTTTGACTGGCTATATCAATCGCTTAGGACGGACCCATCATATCTCTCCTCGTGCTTTTGTGGCGGAGATGATCCTTCCCCCTCTTACGAGGAACTTGGGTCTGCGTCTTCCCACTGCTGCTGCATTCGGTGCTGATGGGGCAATGAGCCTCAATGGGACTGGCGTGTTCGTCAGCGCAGGAGTAGATCTGCTGAACCACCTGACTCTGCGAACAGACTTACACCTCTTAACCTTACCCTGGTGGGTAGGTGACCTTCCTCGCCGAGGGCAATTGCGCACAACGCCAGCCTGGTGCCCCTTGTGTCTAGCCGAATGGAGGAACCAAGAACGACCTTTGTATCAGCCTCTTCTGTGGATGTTTCAGATCGTCACCATCTGTCCTGGCCACCGAAGTCCATTGATGGACCGATGTCCGTGTTGTCAGAAGCGCCAGATGATCCTTGCTACCAACAACACACAGCCTGGAGCATGTACCTCCTGTGGCATGTTCCTTGGGGAAGAGACAAAAAGCCTCTCTGGAGGGCCGGAGCATGAGCAACGGATGGCTTGGCAAGAATGGGTTATCTGCGTGTTGGAAGAACTACTTACAGCAAGCCAGGCTCACGGCCCACTCCAGTGGGAGCCGTTTTTCAGACATTTGGCAACTTATCTGAAAGAATACCAGGCTTCCTCAAAACTGGCGCAAGTGACTGGAATCACAAGGCAAGCACTCCACCACTGGGTCAAAAGCCATGATCCCTACACTCCCACGTTCCAGACGCTCCTCCAGTTCTGCTATGCTTGCAACGTGACCCCTTTACAAGTAATGAGGAATCAACTCGATGATCTCCAACAGGTCAATGAGCGAGAAACAGGGGGTGATTCTTCTCTGCCACAGCGCCCGATACGTCGCGTGGTGGACCGGGAACGCTGTCAAGCATTGTTGCAGGCCGTTCTTGATGGACAAGAAGAGCCGCTCGGAACATCCCAGGTTGCTCAACGGCTTGGGTATGACGAGCATAGCCTTATGGAGCATTTCCCTCAAGAATGCGCAGAAATCACACGGCGGGCGAAAGCCTACCGAAAGCAGCGCAAGGAACAACGCTTTGCGCTAATTGGTGAGCAAGTACGGCAGGCGACTCTTGCCGTGCATATTTCAGGACGTTACCCATCCCTGCATGCAGTACAATCTCTTCTTCCTCCTGGTACGACCCGCTCACTAGAAGCAAAAGGAGCTTGGCATACAGCTTTGCGAGAACTTGGCTTAGAGTCATGACGAAGCGCCAAACCTACGTCCCGAAATCGCCAAACTCAAGTCCAATCTGTACTTGCCACCCGGATACCTGCACCAATTTCTCCCACAGAATCCTGGGATTTACAGTCTGGTAAGGTTGAACTGTCTCAAAATCGTTCGTTTCCTGCGACACTTCCCGAAGTACCAGCAACATCTCCTTGCTCTTCCCAGCTACACGACCTCAAATACCTGAAGAGCAAATTGAGAAAACCCGACGTGCATGCCCGCTCGTCCATAGTCCTGAGGAGTGTAGACCGCGAGCAGGTGGCTATTGGGAGACCAGGCCAATTGCCCTGGAGCTCTGGGTGCCTGGTAAGAGAAAAGCGATTGTCCGCTTTGAGCATCCCAGAATTGGATGGTCGAGTCTTCTCCCCAGCTTCCGTCTTGCAGATAACCACCCGCAATATTTCCGGCAGCGAGATAGCGCCCATCCGGCGACCAGGAGCAGCCCGTCAATTGTCCCTCAACAGGTTGGCAAGTGAAGACACGACGACCCGTGTGGGCATCGTAGATCTGCACACGATAGGTACTGTTCTCGTAAACCAGCAGGGCCAGGCGCTTGCCATCGCTGGACCAGACCACAGGCCCACTCCGCTGAGTTCTCCCAGGGCTCGCTCCATTCATATTCATACGATCAGAGGAGAAATTCACTCCAGAGGTCTGGAAAAGGAGATTGCCGGTGCGCGCATCCAGCATCGTGATCGGAGTATCGGTAAAAATTCCCCACAAGGCAAGAGTTGTCCCGTCGGGAGACCATTGGACTGAGGCTCCCCGTCCGTTTGCAATGGGATATGTCCAAAGGCGGGAAGCCGATGTCGCATCCCATAGTTGAACAGATCCGCCAGCGCAGATCACAACAAGACGCGTATTATCCGGCGACCAGGCCAGCGCGGTTACAGCAAAATCTCCCATCTGTCCTTGCAGGAGAGAAGGATCTTGAACACGCCAACTCTTGATCAGGCGGTTCTTCTGAATATCCCAGATCTGCACGATGTTGTCGCTGTCGCTATCGTTGATGTCGCCAGTGTCCTGGCAGAGCGCGAAATAGACCCCACCAGGCGCGAGAGCGCAAGGATCAAAGGTGTTGCCAAGATGTCCAAGTGGCGGCGATATCCAGATCCGTTGTCTGCTCTGGATATCCCATACCGCCGCCCTATACTCATCGTTAGGAACAGAACCTGCATCCCCGACCTCGGCAACATATCTTCGATTCGCTGACCAGAGGATCTGGCTTTGCAGTCCTCGTGAGGGGAATACACTCGGCTCTACCCAGTCTTTCTTCCCGCTTTTCACATCGAGAAGAAAGAGGGTCTGGGAATCAAATCCGAGGAGGTGGGTATTATCTGGTAGCCAAGTAGAGTTGGTCTGTTCTGCCTTGGGGAAGGGAAGGGTAAGCAGACGATGCTTATCAACAGGCAAATTGGCGGGAGCAGATGGGAGTATACTCAGGACCCCCCTCTCTCTGAGAAGCACGGTTCCGACACCACTGCCTATGGCTGTCAGGCCCACACCACCAACCACCAGGCCCACGATCAGCCGCCTTCGGCGCGAGTACCCAGGCTCTTGTGGCTGTAGGAGTCTGGTTGCCTTTTCAGTCTGTATTCCCAACTTCCCCCCACAGGCACCACAGGTCAGGCTGTCCTTCGGCTGCACACGACCGCAATGCGGGCAAGCGTTGTCCATTGGCAGATCCATATGTACTCCTCCGAAAAATCGTGTCTGAGAGCGTGTTTTGCAAATAGAATGAAGCAGCTTCCTGAGCAGCTTCAGCCGGTGTGATATGGAAGGCGGGCAGGAACGCACTCCTGCCCGCTGGCCTCCCAGTTTTGGCCCTCGCTCTGTGGTCGCTTACAAAACACGCTCTCAGGCAGTCTAACATACTGTAGCAAGCCAGACAGGTAGGGATCAGGAGATGACGTAGACCGCCCATCCCGCTGGTGCTCCGGGAGGTGATTGCCACGTCCAGAGAGGAGAGCCAGAATCCGCCCGGAAAGCAGAGATATTCTCCTGCGAGTGATAGGCTTTAGCGCCAGTCTGAACTGGCCCTGCTATCACCCTGATAAGGTAGACGACGCCAGCCTGTGCCTCTAAGGTCTCTGAATAGGACATATCTGCGGCAGGCTGGTTGAAGCCCAACTGTTTGTGCCAGAGGGTAGTGCCAGTTTTGACACTGAATGCGGTCAATTGATCTGATATCTGGTGATCAGTCGGATTTTCTGTTTTGAGATAGAGGGTATCCGCGTCTGTCGCGAAGTCCGCCTGGCCACTCTGGTTGACCTGGAACGTTTTTTGCCAGATGAATCTACGGGTCGAAAAATCGTAAGCGCGAATCGTATACTCATCCTGGATCGAAGAAGGAGCCTCGGCCAGCAGGGTCGTTCCCACTACCTGGAATCCGATGGGGACCACTGCCCAGGGGGCGCTATTCATAGAAAACATCGGAGTCTGCCCGAGAGGCTTTCCATTCTGTGCATCAAAGGTAGAGAAGTATTGTTGCCCAGTACTGGCGTTGGCGATCTGTACAGACGCGATACCATTGACGACAAAGAAATGCCTCGGCATCATGAATACCGCGTTCGAAACAAGCTGATGCCAGAGCGGTACATTGGTCGGCAGTTGCACAGCGTACAAAAAGGTATTTCGGTTGATACCGATGCCATCGCTGCCAAGATAATAGAGGGTATTGTTGTGTACTCTGGCCTGCTGCGCTCCTTGCTGTGCCGGTTGGTAGGTGTCCTTAAACACTCCAGTCACTGGATCTATCTCAGTGATCATGATAAAGGCTCCAGTACGATTGGACGTCTGTACATAGAGCTGGCCATTGTCCAGAAAAGGGGTGACTTGACCATTTGAGAACGAGTGTGACCAGGTAGCGACTCCTGTTCGAGCGTTAAAGGCCAGGACATCGCTCCCAGCATAGACTATGATGGTGTTACCAATCACCAGCGGCGTCTCCCATGCATTATTGACATTATCCTGTATGTCGCTTGTCGGCACATTCCAGACCAGTTTATGAGTCTGCCTATCGAATTTGGAGAGACCTCCTGGTCCAATCATATAAATGCCGGAAGCGTCCTCCACGGTTGCAGGCGTGGCAGTGAGTTGATCGTGACCTGCCTGCCAGCCCTGTATTCCATGGAACACCCAGAGCAGGCTGCTGACCAGGAGCAGCGCGACCAGAGATGCGGCGATGATCGTGAGGCGCTGCGCTATCTTACGCGTTCTGGGCCGACGAGGTTCTGGTGGCTGAGCTATTTTCGCGAAGGAAGCAGTTGGCTGCTCGGAGATTGGTAAAACATGAGATATTCGCGACACGGGGTCAGTCCTTTCTCGCGGTGAATCGGAGAAGATATCTCTGGCGTGCGTGTCAGTGTCAAACGCGTTGAGCTGCCAGGCCAGACGCTCCCACACGCGCTCTGCCAGATGTTGCTGTTTCATGTAGAGCGTGTGCAGACCCTGAACCACCCTGGCGCCCGGCTCATTGTTACTGCCAGCAGTCGAAAACTGGTCGATCTGCTCGTCCACGCTCTCAGGAGTAAATGGTTCGTTCTTGTTCATCTGCTGTTCCTTTTCCTATTCTGCGTAGATGTCGCGCAGGGTATTGAGCGCGCGCGAGAGCAACATCCGAATAGCACCCTCGCTTTTGTGCAGGCGAGCGGCTATTTCAGGGCTGCGCAGACCATTGACAAAACGGAGTTGCAGGACTATTTGATAGTGCTCAGGTAACTGACTCAACCGTTCACGCAAAAGCATATCCTCTTCGTTGCGCAATGCCAGATATTCTGGACTCTGATCTTCGTCTGTCAGGAGCACTGCTTCCGCTTCTTCCAGGGGAACAGCCGGGCGCTGCGTGGCGCGGCGCTGATGATCGATGGATTTATAGTAGGCCACGCGCTGCAACCAGGCGAGCTGTTTCTCACTACTCAAACTGGCAAGTTCTGGCTGCTTCAACGCGGCCAGAAAGACTTCCAGGACGATGTCTTCCGCGTCTTCTCGCGAGCGGACGCGTCCGCATACATAGGTGGTGAGCCTCAGCACGTGCTGCTGGTATAATGCAGCGAGAAAGGGATTGTTGAGCGCGGGAACCAGCCGACCTTGTCTGTGCTCCATCCGGGCATCCTTTGCTTTCTAAATTTTGATATCTCACTAAACCATCGGATCAGCAGAGCAAACTGTCACGTGCCCTGAAGATTCAAACGGGGAATTTAGTGTAAATTTTGAGATTAAGCTGTTGATTTTTTGGGAATTACTCTGTTGATCTCGCCTCTTGGCCTGTCAGTGCGATTCCAGCGAAAAGATACGACGTACCATATAACTGGGAAATCAGGCTGCAAAAGCAACTCCTTTGGGCAGGAGCTGTCAACTCAAGGGATGGCTTGGCGATTGGTTTCTGACCTTTTGCCAGCTATAATCGGTTGATATGATGTGTCTGAACATCGGATATAACCCCAGTTATATGGTACGTCGTAGTGCGCCGTTTCGGCGCACATGGGATAGCCCAATATGGGCAGAAGGTTGAGGGCACACACCTTCTAGGGCAACCGACCCACCTGGCGGGGAAACCCAAAGGGGAAACTAGCATGTCGGGAAAGCGAGGAAGCGTGAAGGGAAGTAACGTAGTGGTACTCGCAAGTCCTGCGCGCATGGTTAAACCTGCATTGGCGGAACCCCAGCTTCCAGTGGCGCAATACCACGCCCGCCGCAGCTTCCCTGACGCGGCGACATCACATCATCACAGTTGGTACGATGCTGTGAGATGCTCTCTGTGGTGAACATCCGGTAAGGAACGGGGAAAGGAAGCGAACGGGGAACCTACACGCGCTACACGTCTCATGTGTGCAAATACGGGATCGCCTACAAGCGGAGACGCTCAGGGCGACGGAGCCGCCATAGTAGCCAAATGCTCAGGGTAATGCCTGAGACAGGACGAAGGGCGGCAGAGAGTACTGCATGGACACAGGGTGGTACGCGAGATGCGGAACACTTCCCTGAGAAGATGCAAGAAATTGGAGAGCCGGATGCCTTGAAAGGGGCACGTCCGGTTCGGGGAGGGGCGGATGGAAAAGGACTGGCCGGTGATACTACCTGTGCAGCAAATAGGCAAGTCTACGGCAATCACGGCACCTCGCCAGCCGCCTACTCTACTCTTTTGGTCGCTTTCTCACCGAGAGGCCAAGTCGGCTTGCTGCTCCGCGTCCGCGAGCACATGGCGCGGGCGGGGTTTGCGCCGCTTGCCGTCCAGGAACAAGAGCACCTCCTGCTCATTGGTCCAGAGGCGGTCCAGCAGGTTGCGCGCCGGACTCTGCTTGCGGCGGCCGCGCCGGTGGGGAGGAGGAGTGGCAGCAGCAGGCGGTGGGGGTTGTGGGTTCGCCGCCAAGCCTTCGGCCAGCAGGGCTTCATAGCGGGCGCGGAAGTCGTCGCGTTGGGCACTGGGCAAGTACGTCGCGCCCCTGGCCCGCGCCTGCTCGACGGCCGTGCGCATCTCCCGCAGGAGCTGCTTGAGGGCGCCGGCCCAGGCTTGGTGCAGCTGCTCCTCGACAAAGGTGAGCTCGCGCAAGTGGTGGGCATTGCATAGCGCATGGCGACAGCGCTGGTAGTGGCGGTAGGCCGTCCAGCCGTCATGCACGCTCACGCCGCGGAAGCGCGGCAGGATACCAGCCTCCAGCGCCTGCGCTCCACGCTGCGGGTGCACCGCATAGTGGGTCAGCAGCGGCGTGCTGGTCACATGCGTCCACTGCAGTCCGGGTCCGGCGCCAGCGTCTACCACGCGTAGCCCCGTCTCGTCGTGATGCAGCACTGCTGCCCGGCGCAGGCGCCGCCGGATCTGGCTCTCCACCGCCGCCGCGTGCTGGTACTCCCCCGCCTGCTGGACGAGGCGGACCAGCGTGCCGACCGAGAGGGGCGCGCCGAAGACCTCGGCCAGCAGCTCACGCGCCCGTGCATAGGGCATGAACTGCTGCTGCACCAAATAGACCGCCAGCGCGCGCAGGCGTGGGCCGTATTGCACGGGTGCCCGTGTCTCGTCCGGCACCGCCCCGCGCGTCGTCGCCCCACACCCAGGACAACGCACATGCGCGATCTGGTGCTCGGTGACGACCAGGCGCAGGGGTGGCACCTCCTGCACCTGCCGCCGCTCGACCCACACCCCGGCTGTCTCTGGCAAGGGGGCGTGGCAGGTGCCGCAGGTCGTGGGCCGATGCACCACAATGCTATCGGGCTGCGCCACCAGTCGCAGGTGGCTCCCGCGATGCCCGGACTGCCCGCCCGGCTTCTTGCCGCTCTTCTGGCGCAGGCTCTGCGGCTGGCGTGTGCGCGCCAGCCCGTCACTCGACGGGGGCTTGCTGCTGTTGCGACTATCCTTGGCCAGCCGGCCTTCCAGCTCCTGCACGCGCGCCATGAGCCCCTGCAACTGTTCCCGCAGTGCGGCGTTCTCAGCCTTGAGGGCGGCGTTCTCGTTCTCCAAGTCCTCGCGCGTCATGGCCCCAGTCTACCAACCCTGGCAACCCCTATCTGAACAGTTACCTTGCTTGACAAGCATGGGAAGATGTGAATGGATTGAGATGAATCAGTCTTAGTAGTCGAGGAGCGTTCTCTTTCATGAGGGAGGAACCCATATGGTCTCCGACCACTGTCCTTTCGACCACTGTCCTACTGCCGTGATCGCAGCTCCAGTGGAAAGGGTCTGGGAACTACTCACGGACCCAACATTGCGTGATGAATGGTGGGATAGTCGTACTGCGCGCGTCATACCGAATGGGAAAGCCTCGCCTGGGCAAGTAATCTATGTGAAAACCTGGCCTTTGGTCAGGAAGTGGGATGCGACAATTAAGATAGAGATGGTAGATCCTGAAAAGCATCAGATCCAATGGGAAATGAGGGGATTCGGCTTAATCAACCATCGAACCACTACCTGCACTGTTGATTGTCGAATAAAACGTCGTTTTTTTCGACTCATAATTTGTCTTTGAAATCCTGTAAAGCAGCCTTAGATGGGACTGAAAGATGTATGCCAATAAAGATGCCCTGACACATATCGTGTCGCTGCATCAAAAAGAACAGGGTGTAGCTGTAAATCCTCATAATAAGTGGCCGCTTTTTCATCCCAATCCATGTCATCCTTTTCCGCGATATTGATGATATTCTCTTTCCTTAGAAACCGGCAACCATGCCATTTGAATAGTAGTGTTCTAGAGCAGTCAGGTTGATAAAAGGAGGCTTTTTACCTGAACTTCTCCTTTCTGATAACCAATGGCAAGGTGTTTGCTATCTGGCGACCACACTATCGCATGTACATGGTTTTCCTGTTCAGTATAGGTAAATATCTCTTTATCTATAAATTTATCCCATATATGAATTCTACTATCCTCTCCTCCAAAGGCAATATATCTACCATTGGGTGACCATGCTATTGCATGTACAGGAAGTGTACGACCCTCATAAGTGTAAGCGTGTAACGTGGCTCCTGTTACTACATCCCATACTTTTACAGTGTTCTCCCAGCTCCCCGAAGCGATGCACCTGCCATCAGGTGACCAAGCAAATGCATTCCCTCCATATTCATATACTTTGTAGGTAGATTGTTTTCTTTTCTGCCAGAGAAATCCTTTGATTCCTGTAATTAGGGTGCCAGATACATCCCACATCCAGATTTGTAGCCACTTATCTACCCACGACATACGCAACGAGGTGGTGTAACCAGGATTGAGAGAGGGTAAATCGTCGAGAAACTGGCAAAAGAGACAAGAACTGTGTCTTCTTGATAAGGGGAACACCATATTACTTCCGTTTCCCGAGAAAGAAGACACAGAAACAGTATGACACACCCTTCAGTTCATGTCCAAATCGCTCCCACCTCCGTTCCCTCCACACCTTCGTGGCTAGGGGAGGTGGCCGTGCTGGCTCATGTGTTCAGCCAGTTGGGTCTGCAGAAAGCCATCGAGGAGCGGGTGCGGTTTGCGCGCGCTCGGATGGGAGACTACGAGGTGATTGATTTTGTGGTGATGCTGCTTGGTTACGCCGTGAGCGGGGAACCCACCCTCACGGCTTTTTATCAACGCCTGCTCCCATTTGCCGAGCCGTTCATGGCACTTTTTGGCAGAGCGAACCTGCCTCATCCCGCCACGCTGTCCCGCTTTCTGGCGGCCCTTGATCACGGGTCTGTGGAGGCGCTCCGCACGCTCTTTCAAGACGATCTGGTGGCACGACCGGTGTTTGGCTCCCCGCCAGGTGGAGTGTGGGACCGACAGGGTCAGCAGTGGACTGTCGTCGATGTCGATGGCACAAAACAGGCTGCCAGACAACGAGCCCTTCCCCAAACCGCAGATCTTCCTGCTCCTCATCGTCGCTTTGATCTGGTCTCTGCTCCCGGGTACCTGGGACGCAAGCGGGGAGAAGTCGTGCGCACGAGAACCACCGTGCTCCAAGCGCATACCCATCAGTGGCTGGGCAGTTTCGGCAACGCAGGCAATGGCGATTACCGGGGAGAATTGCTGCGGGCGCGAGAGGTGATCAGCAGCTATGCCAGCAGGCTCGCTCTCCCCCTCTCTGACGTGTTGGTGCGCTTAGATGGCTTGTACGGCAATGCTGCTCCGCTGGCCGATCTGCTCGCCCCGCAGGGGCTTGGGGTGATCGTGCGCGGGAAAGACTACCACCTGTTGGACCTGCCTGCCGTGAGCGCGCGGTTGCAGCTCCCCCCAGATCAGCAGACGAGGCATCCTGAGTCAGGCACCAGTCGTGCGCTCTACGACTGCCCCAACATTGCGCTCACGCCCACAGGACCGGTGGTCCGCATGCTGCTGGCTGCACGTCAGGCTGCGGACTCTGCCCCTTCCATCGGCACACTGCGCAACGGAACGGTCTATGAACAGTTCTTCACCACCGCCCCGCCACACGCCTTCACGCCCGCTGATGTGCTTGATCTCTACTTGCATCGCGGGTCCTTTGAAACCGTGCTCGCCGATGAAGATCAGGAACAAGACGCGGACCGCTGGGTGTCGCATACACCCTGTGGGCAAGAGTTCTGGCAAATCCTCTCGCAATGGGTGTGGAACCTGCGCCTGGAGTTCGGGCAGCACGTGTCTGCTTCTACCATGCGTCTGACAGAATTCACCTATTCTCAGATTGATGAACCGGCGACAGCCAGTGAACCGGCGACAGCCAGTGAACCGGTGGCAGCCAGTGAACCGACGAAAGCGGATGAGCCAGTCTGCTATGAGCCTGCTCAATGGGCACGCCGATCTTTCACCAAAGGATTTGCCGGAGCCGATTTCGCACTGCTGCCAGATGGAACGCTGCGTTGTCCGGCCGATCACCCGCTCTACCCGCAAGAGCGGCGAGTGGAGCGGGATGGCTCGGTGCGGGTACTCTACGCCGCCCGTATTGGCCATTGTCGCGCCTGTCCTCTGCGCGCGCAGTGTCAAGAACACGGCTCTCCCATCAAACCGCGACGGGTGAGTGCCGTGTTCTGGCCACGGACTTCCACCACGTCCCCACCCGATGAACCGCTCTTCCATCAACCGGTGCCTTCTCGCCCGGTGCTGTGGGGCGATTGGGAGCGCTGTCACCTCCGGCGACACTGGTTCCATCTCTTACGCTCACAAACCGTTCTGCTCACCTCCGGCTCCGTTCAGCACCTGGCAGCAGAGGATACTCCCCTCCCGGATGTGCTTACCCGCGCCCAACGAGCCCATTGGCGGCTCAGTTGGGCGCAACGGCTCGCTCGCAATGCTCGTCTGCTTACCACCCCACCCCTTGAGGTCACCATTCATGGTCTCCCGGTCAGCTTTGCTCACGCTTTTGGCTTTGATGTCGTGATGGCTGCGTAAATCCTCGCAAACCCCGCCCCGCCTGCTTCTTATTTGTGGATCTGTTCTGTTCAATGCGCCTTCAATCTCCTCACAACTCTCTTGATCTCTTCTTCCCAAGGCACTTTGCCGTTTTTCTCCTTCATGAAAATAGTGTCGCCCCTCTTATTGCTTGCTTACTTTTATCTCATTGCGTATGTCGTGGGATTAGAGTATGCAGTCAGTGTCAGATCTTTCGTTGCAAGCTCGGTTTGCTTACGAGCTACCAAAAAGCTAACAATGATAGCTACAGCAGAAATTGCTAAACTCACCACCGCGACTACATCTGAGGGCTGCATTGCCTTTCTTTCCTTCCATTTACTTGCAAATCTGTTTTCAGGAATCTTCAGTCTATTTAGGATTGTACAAGCATCTCTTTTATGCTCATACTAGAAGAATACCATATTTCTATATTCTTGTCGAATATTGGTGAAACACTCAGATGGCGCAAAACTCATGTACCGAAAGCGCAAAACTTACGTACAATCTACAGTGCGGATTGTCAAAATGTTTGGATCTCCACCGCATTTGGTGCAGGATGAGCTTAGCAGAATTCCTCTTTCAACGCTTAGCAGAGAGTTTGCTTGATGGAATAGATGGAGAAGGAAATCTGTTCTAAATACGGAAAAGTTCTTTTGGAAGGATGGTGAGATGTGGATGGATTTCTCTTCGTTGTTCGCTCTCCCTAATGGATTAGAGGTCGCCGAAACTTCCCCCACCGACCTTGTACTGACGCTCTCTCTTGTCGCCACAGCACCTACTGCCATGTGCCCGCTTTGTGGCCAAACGAGCCAGCATATACGTAGTTCTTACACCCGCCACGTTGCCGACGTCCCTTCTGCTGGAAGCCCTCGTGCAACTCGTTTTGCGAGTCCGAAAATTCCGCTGTGATACCACGGATCGCCCTCGCCGCATCTTTGTGGAACGCTTGACGCCGTTCATAGAACCCTGGGCTCGTATGACCAAGAGGCTGAGTCAAACCATTGAGGCGATTGGTTTGGCCACCAGCGGAGAATTAGGCTCACGCTTTGCTCCTCGTCTGGGAATTGTGACCTCACCGACGACGATTCTTCGTCGTACCATGAGTCTTCCAACACAACGATCAAAGAGCGTCTCACAACTGGGTATTGACGCGTGCGAGCTTCCGCCGGGGTCGCCAGTTCGGGACTATTCTCGTCAATGTAGCTACCCATGAGATTATCGATCTGCTTCCTGATCGGGAGACGGAAACGGCTCAAGGTTGGATGCAGGCGCACCCAGAGGTTGATGTCGTCAGCCGTGATAGAGCAGGGGATTATGCTGCGGCAGCACGCAAAGGTGTCCCTCAAGCAAGGCAGATAGCCGATAGATACCACCTGGCAGACAACTTGAGAGGCTTTGTAGAAGAGATCCTAGCTCGTTGTCACAAGGAAATCAGCCAAGCATCGACGCCAGCCATTTCTGAGATGAGAGCGCAAGAGACAGGAGATGACGTGGAACAAGCAGCCGTCCGGCCCTTCTGGCCTGCGGAGGCTGCACCCCTGGCGGGGAGTGCCCATCTCGCTCGCCATACGGAGCGACTGGATCGCTATCAGCAACTCATCCACCTGCGTGAAGAGGGGTTCACACAGAAAGAAATAGCACGTCGGTTAGGCATGGCAGAGCGAACGGTACGCCACTGGCTCACACGCGGTATTCCCTATGCGACTCCAGAACTTCGCCACAAACGAAGCCGTAGCTTCGATCCCTATGCGGTCTCTGTGAGAGAACGCTTTTTGCAGGGAAGCCGCAATGGTCTGCAGCTTTGGCGTGAGCTGCAAGCTCAGGGATATAAGGGGGGCTCCAAAGCGGTGTATCGGTTCCTTGCTCAGCTCAAACAAGGTTCCGCTACGAGAAGCCCCTCCCAACGATCACAGGCTGCTCTAGACGCTCCCACTGAGCAATGGACAGCCAAACAAGCGGTGTGGTGGTTTCTCCGTGACCCGTCAGACCTGAACAGGAAAGAGCAAGAAACACTCTTGGCCATACGCCAAGCTAGCCCTATTGCCGACATGGCATATAGATTAGCCCAAGATTTTATGCAGATGCTTCGTCGCCGTGAGGGCCAACGTCTGGATGTTTGGCTCGACCAGGTGAGAGCCAGTCATATTCCGGAGTTGCAACGCTTTGTCCGAAGTATCCAACAAGATAAAGATGCTGTGCTGGCGGGTCTCACTGAACCATGGAGCAACGATTACGTTGCATAATGCACCTCGTTGCTCAAATGAGTATCAATACGATTCAGTCAGCAGGGGTTGACTCTCCTTCGGAGGAAAGAGACTCGATCCCCGGTCATTGTAACGCACTCCGATGATG
>Ga0307372_10001920_pt1 | contig 35213 bp, 31 predicted proteins | sample OX1MG_FD_202533 | JGI IMG/M metagenome (GOLD analysis project Ga0307372, IMG submission 202533) | Soil microbial communities from Risofladan, Vaasa, Finland - OX-1 | ecosystem: Environmental > Terrestrial > Soil > Coastal area > Acid sulfate soil | place: Finland: Risofladan, Vaasa | collected...
ATAGTCGACAGGATCGGCAGCCGCGTCTAGGCCAGTAAATGTAGAATTGTCCCGCGTTAAGGCAATCGACATGCGGAGGCCCAGTGACTCAGGACCAGCAGGCCGAGATCTACCGCGCCGCACGCCAAGACAAGCCATGGGGACATGAGCAGATCTTCGCAGCGGTCGAAGGTAAGTATGTCGGCAAGGTCATCCACGTGACCGCGGGACAGTCGCTGAGCTTGCAGTACCACCAAGCCAAGGAAGAGACGATTTCGCTGCTCTCCGGTGCGGCTGACATCCAGTACGGCCCCGTCGGCGGTGACCTGACCACGGTGCGGTTCAGCCCGGGAGACACGATCCACCTGCCCGCCGGCGTAGTGCACCGGGTGATGGCGGTCACCGACATCGTCTTCGCCGAAGCATCGACCGCGCCATCGGGCTGGCAGGAAGACGTGGTCAGGCTGCAAGATGCCTACGGCCGGACCGGCACCAGCGCGCCGTAATCAGGAATAGCAGGCCCGGTCGAGCGAGAACAGTTCGAGGCTGACGCCGTAGTACCGGTCGGTCCGGCCGCCCTGGACGGCTTCCTTCGCATAACCGTTGCCCCAGTAGTCCGGGTTGAAGCGCTTCGGGCCGCACCGTGTCCATGCCGTGACTCATGCTGACATGACTCATCGCCCGCGCACGGCGCTGCTTTCGTTGGTAGCGTCGCCTCGCGTCCGAGTCGCTACAGGCATCTGCGGTACTTCCGGCAGACGTCTCGCGTTACTGAGGGAGATCCATGAAAGGCTTCAAGACGTTCCTGCTCCGCGGCAACCTCGTCGATCTCGCGGTGGCCGTGGTGATCGGCGTCGCCTTCAACGCCGTCGTGCAGTCGCTAGTCAAGTACCTCATCACGCCGCTCGTCGCGTCTGTGGCAGGCAAGCCTGACTTCGGCACCTTGGCTTTCCATATCAACAAGGCCACCTTCTCCTACGGCCTCGTCCTGAACTCGCTGATCTCGTTCCTGATCATGGCCACGCTTATCTACTTCGTGATCGTCGCCCCGATGAGCAAGCTCCTGTCCCTCGCTCAGCGCAACAAGGAGGCGACCGAGCAGACCTGCCCCGAGTGCCTAAGCTTGATCCCGGCCAAGGCGACCCGCTGCAAGTTCTGCACGGCCCTCGTTCCGGCGGACGGTCATACCGCGAACAACCGCCAGCACCAGGTGACCGGCGAGGGCAGGCTGCTCCGCTAGAGCGGGCATCACCACTGCCGGGCATCACCACTGCCGGGCATCACCGGCGCGGGGACCAGATATACGGGGTCGTCGTAGCCAGGGCGGTGAACCCTACTCGCTCGAGGATCGGGCGGCTCTGGTCCGAAGCGTCCACGGTGAGGTACCGGTACCCCCGCTGGACGGCCAGCTCGGCCCGGTACCGCACCAGCGCACGGTAGATGCCGCGTCCGCGCCACTGCGGCAGCGTCCCGCCACCCCACAGGCCGGCGAACTCGGTCCCGTGCAGGAACTCGATCCTGGCAGCGCACACCGGCTGACCACCGGCGTTCGCCACCACCAGGCCGACCGTTTCGGGATCGGCCCGGAACTGCGCCAGCAGGGCTTGCCGCAGCTCGGACTCGTCGTGACGAAAGAGCTGCTCGTGTACGCCAATGAGCCGCTCGATCCCGGCCGCGTCGGACACGTGTTCCAGCGATACGCCATCGGGCAGGACTGCCGGACGCAGCGCCTCGCTGACCGCGGCCGCCGCCGCGACCATGAACGCCTCGTCATCCTCCGGCACGAAGCCTGCGGCGAGCAGGCGCTGCGCTAGGTCGGCCGGGGCGTCGAAGCTATACAGCTTCCACTCGAACCGGTCGCCGCGGCGACCGAACAGCGCCACCTGATCGGCGATCATCGTGTCGGCGCTCCCGGCATCGAGGCCGGACCAGAAGACGCCCGAGCCGTGCTGGCCGGGCGGGGCGAGCCGCCTGACGACGATCCCGTCGTCCTCGTACGTCGCCCCGGTGCCGTCAGGCTCGACGTTCCGCCGTACCTGCTGGTTAAAGGCAGCGATCACCGCCGCTCGATCCATGTGCCGAACATCACCACGCCAGCCACGGCTACCGCAACCGATTTCGGGTTCAGACGTGTGCCTGCCCCGCACGTTACGCTCCGGGAATCGCTCCGGACCGTTTCGACTTGGATAGCCGCGGGATGGAGTAACTCCGCGTCATGCGGTTGCGTTTGGCGGCGCTCGCCTGGCCGGCCTCGTCCCGCCCGTCCCAGGAGTTGCCGGAAATCGGCGCGGCCTGCCATGCCTGCTCCGCGTCAGCATCGTCGTCTTCGTCGTCATCGTCCTGCGGCCGCTCCGTTCCGGCGCGGACATCCTCCGCCGGGTGCCGGGGACCTGGGCCGTCGGCGGGAACCCTGCGCTTGCCCGGAATGCCGTCCGGTGCCTGGCGGGCAACCGGGCGACCGGCCCGCCCTGGCCGCCCGTCCGGGGATTCAGCCGGAGCTGACCGCGCCACGGCCGGGCCATCGGAGTCAGGCCGCGAGCCCAAGCACGCCGCCGCCGGTCGCTGCGCGGGTCCTTCCGCCGCGGCGAAATCCCGGTCAGCGAGCGGCGGCAAGTCAGCGATGTCGAAATCGTCACCAGGATAGGGGTTCTGCGGATAAGGGTTCTCCAGCTTGGCCATGCTGCGGCCGCCGAGCAGTGCCGCCCTGATCCGGGCCTCAGCCTCGACCCTGGCCGCCGATGCGGCTTGCGCCAGCGGTCCCGCGGCCTGCTCTGCCGCTGAGCCAGCCTGTTCCCGGAGGGCGAGATCGTCTGAGTCGCTGCTCAGATCGCGAGCTGGCGCCGACGATGCCGCCACGGCCGGCACCGCCGCCTCGGCCGGGCCGGCCGAGGCCGAGGCCGCGTCGCCTATGCCGACCTCGGCACCGTCCTGCGGGACGTCTGGCTCTTCGCTGCCGGACTCCACCGTGCCCGGCTGCCCGGTGCCCGGCTGCCCGGTACCCGGCTCAGCCACGCCCGGCTCAGCCACGCCCGGCTCGGTGATCTCCGGCTCGGCTGGCTCAGACTCCGCAAGGTAAGCCGCGGCGGTCTCCGCCACCGCTGGCGGCGCCTGACGCGGGACCGGCAACGGCAGGCCGGGCCGGATCCCTGCCTTGTCCTGCCCGGCGGGACTACCCGGCAGTGCAGTGACGGTCGCGTACACCGGCCCGACGCAGTCATGCCGTTCAAGCAGCGCGGTGAGCTGCTCGGCATCCTCCGCGGCCAGTCCGAAGACGACCCTCGGCTGCCCCCAAGGCTCCTCAAGCGAGTAGCCGACGTAGCTGGAGACCGTCGGCATCGGGTCCGAGGTGAGGCCATGCACGACGCGCCAGCGATGCCATGCGCTCTCCAACGCGGACGCCGCAAGCTGAGCCTTAAACACCAGATCTGGATCCCGCATGGCGATCCCTCCCTTAGAAGCGACGGCACCCTCCCGCCTGATGGCGGGACCCCCGGGCGTGCCTCGCTGCGCCAGTCCATGTCCGTTGTCCGAACCGTGCGCAGCACGAGTACGCGCACGGGCAAACCGCAGGTGCTTGATGCCGCCCCGTAGTTACGGAGCGGCTGCACCGCGACAAGTATGGTCCGACGGCAGCAGCCAGCAGGGGTGATTACTCAAAGTCGCTATGCGACTGCGGATCGCAGCGGGTCCGCTGGGCGGCATGAGACTCGAAACTGTGGCATTCGAGGCTCTGGCGGCCTTAGCTGTGCTGATTCTTCTAGTTCTTCTTGCCGTACGCCAGCGCAGCGCCACGGCCTTGTACGGTCACTTTTTCATGCAGGCCGGATCGACCCCGGCGGCTTTCGCCAGGACTCCCTGCCCAGAGCTGCATCGCCCTGCACACCACGGCTCCGTTGCGGCATTCGCCGCCGGGGCCGACCCCCCTGATTCTGCGCTGAGCCACGCTAGGCATACTCGGACGCGCACCCGCCCCCGTGAACTGGGCGCCAGGCCGCGGCCAAGCATTACTCCGAGCGCTGCTGCGGGATCCCCGCAAGCAGGGCACGAACCTCCGTCTCCCGATAACGACGATGACCCCCGAGCGTCCTGATGGACGTCAGCTTCCCTGCCTTCGCCCAGCGGGTGACCGTCTTAGGGTCGACCCGGAACATCGTCGCGACCTCAGCCGGCGTAAGCAGCGGCTCGGCCTCTGGAGTACGTGCAGACATTTTGACGGCCTCTCCTCCTGGACCATATTGCGATCCTGCGTTCGTTGAATTCCCGGCTCCATTCGGAGCCTGCCGTGGATGTCCTATATGGTCTACTGTTACCATATTGCCATCACCAGCGGTGACAATGCGACCACCAGGAGCAGAAGATTTTGAACTCGCCCCGTTGCCCCGTAGATCTGTAGTCACGTTGCGTGATCCTACAGACACGGACCGTCGCAACGGGCGGATTCGGAAAAGTCGTGTCCGCTTCCTGACGACTACGTGCTGTAGCCACTCCTGACTTCACTGGCGGTCATGCACCTTCGGTGAAGGTCGCGATAACAGTCGCTGCGAAGAGGCATCTGTGGTGTTCGGCTTCGTCGCAGCTCACCTCCTGGTTGTCCGGAGGTCACGCACCGTGACACCTGCGACTGCGCCCGCTGGCTAGTGCGCGCGTGCCGACTCGAATCCCCCCGGTCGCGGGAGGCACCCGGTCACTGCTACGACTAATCGGCAGCGCCGAGATAAACCTCCGCAGTTCTACGGCATGCTCTGTCACGAGGTATTTGCCCCGCACAGGCAGCTTCATGCATTGCGTGGCATCAATACTCGCCCGGTGGTGGGCGGAATACCCTGGAGTCTGAACCCGCGTCAACGAGGACACGGGACTGGAACCGGGAGTTGCTGTCGTGGCGACTGTAATTGGAGCGGCCCAGCGGGCCGCTGCCGTAGCTGACGGCGAGGTAGCCCGCGAGGCGGGCGAGGCAATCGAGAAAACAGGGCAGCGGACCGCATCGGACGCGCTGCACCAGCTTGGCCAGACCTGCCACGAACAGGTCATCTTCTGCAACGACCCGCCCACCGGACTGCGAGCGATCATCGCGATCTACTCCACCGCACTCGGGCCAGCCCTCGGCGGCACCCGGTTCTATCCCTATCGCAGCGACGACGCCGCGATCACCGACGTGCTGAACCTGTCCAGGGCGATGGCCTACAAGAACGCCCTTGCCGGGCTTGACCTCGGCGGAGGCAAGGCCGTCATCATCGGGGACCCGGATCAGCTCAAGTCAGAAGCCCTGCTGCGCGCCTACGGCCGCTTTGTCCAGTCGCTCAACGGCCGGTACATCACCGCCTGCGACATCGGGACGTACAGCCAGGACATGGACGTGGTCGCCAGGGAGTGCGCGTACGTAACCGGGCGGACCGAACCGCACGGCGGGGCAGGCGACTCTTCTGTGCTCACCGCGTTCGGGGTATTCCAGGGAATGCGCGCGGCGGCCGAGCACCGCTGGGGAACCGCCAGCCTGGACGGACGCGTCGTGGGGGTCGAGGGGGTCGGCAAGGTCGGCAGCCACCTGGTCGGCCACCTGGTCGCCGACGGCGCCCGGGTGCTGGTCTACGACGTGGACGACGCGGCGGTACAGCGTGTCCTGACGGCCCACCCCAGCGGCGTCACCCCGGTCACCAGCCGGGCCGAGCTGATCGGCGGCGCCACCGACGTGTACGCGCCGTGTGCGCTCGGCGGAGCCCTCGACGACGCCACGGTGGCGGCACTGCGGGCTGGCATCGTCTGCGGCGGCGCCAACAACCAGCTCGCCCATCCTGGCGTGGAGAAGCTGATCGAGGACCACGGCATCGTGTACGCGCCGGACTACGTGGTGAACTCTGGCGGCGTGATCCAGGTCGCTGACGAGTTCGACGGCTTCAACTTCGAGCGAGCGAAGGGCAGGGCCGCGCGGATCTTCGAGACCACCAAGCGGATTCTGGCTATCGCGGCCCAGGAGCACGTGTCGCCGGCGGTCGCCGCCGACCGGCTCGCGGAGCGGAGGATGTCCGAAGTCGGCAGGCTGAGGGGAATCTGGCTGGGCCGCTGAGGAAAATCTGACTGGGCCGCTGACGGCTGTTCTGCCAGCGCTCGGGGGTGGTTGGACGCATCTCACGGTGACCGCCGGGAGCGCGAGCCGCCCAAAACAGGTACGGTTGTCTATGTACGAAGGCACTAGCCTTGCTGCGCTCCACATGGTGGAGGGTGCAGCAGGCAGTCTAACGTGCAAGAAATCCGACTTAGTGTCGGATAAGTGATTCGGCAGGCATCAACGCGGTGATCAGGGACCGGCAGGTCCCGTACGTTCGAGGGGGTCGAGCCAATGGGGCGCGGCCGAGCCAAGGCCAAGCAGGTGAAGGTGGCACGCCAGCTCAAGTACAGCGGTGGCGGCACTGACCTTGACCGGCTGCGGGCAGAGCTGGGCGTCGGCATGGATCAGCGGAATACCGGCGGACAGGACGCATACTCCGACGGCGGCGACCGCTACCTTGCCGACGACGACGATGCCGACGATGATCTCGATGATGCCGACGAGGATGAGGACGACCTCGACGGCGGCTAGATCACGACGGCGCTATCCGATGCAGCGCTATCCGAACTGACCGGGCGGCCAACACGGGCCGGGCGGCCAAGCGGTCGGCTACGGGTGCCGTCCGGTCAGTTCGGCGCCGCCGGCGCCGCTGACGATCTCACCGAGCGGCCAGGCAGGCACTCCGCGCTGGCCCAGGATCGCGATGGCGTCGGTCACGTCCGCGGGCGGGACGACAGCGGTCATCCCGACCCCCATGTTGAAGACTTGTTCCATGTCGTCGCCGCTCACCGCGCCGAGCCCGGCCAGCAGGCCGAACACCGGCGGCGGACTCCAGCTACCGCGGTCCAGGATCGCGTCGAGGTCCGGCGGGAGCACCCTGGCCTGGTTCGCCGCGAGGCCGCCACCGGTGACGTGCGCGAAGGCGTGCACCTCGCAGGCTCGCGTCAGTGCGAGGCAGTCCTGGGCATAGATCCTGGTCGGCGTGAGGAGTTCCGCGCCCAGCGGCCCGCCGAGCTCGGCGGGCTCAGACTCCAGGTCCGCTCCCGCATCCGCGAGGATCTTCCGCACCAGCGAGAATCCGTTCGAGTGCAGCCCGGACGAGGCCAGGGCCAGCACCACGTCACCAGCCACCACCCGGTGCGGGCCGAGCATCTCGTCAGCTTCGACCACGCCGGTAGCGGCGCCCGCGAGGTCGAAATCGTCTGCGCCGAAGTGCCCAGGATGCTCGGCGGTCTCGCCGCCGAGCAGGGCGCAGCCCGCGATCACGCAGCCTTCGGCGATCCCGGCGACGATCGCTGCTACCCGCTCAGGTGTCACCTTTCCGCAGACCACGTAGTCGGTCATGAAGAGCGGTTCGGCTCCGCAGACGACCAGGTCGTCGACGACCATGCCGACCAGGTCCATGCCGATCGTGCCGTAGCTGCCGAGCCGCTGCGCGATCAGCACCTTGGTACCCACGCCGTCGGTCGAACTGGCCAGCAGCGGCCGTCGCATCGCGGTGAGCTTGGAGGCGTCGAACAGCCCGGCGAAGCCGCCGATGCCGCCCACGACTTCCGGCCGCTCGGTCCGCGCGACGGCGGCGCGCATCAGGTCGACGGCCCGGTCGCCCGCGGCGAGGTCGACACCAGCCGCCGCATAGCTCGGGCCGTTCATGCCGGCTCCCCCGGGCCGCCGGCGCCCGGGCCGCCGGAGACCAAGCCCTCCAGCATGTGCTTGCCCTGCTCGGATTCGGTCACCGGGATCGGGTACTCCCCGTCGAAGCACGCACGGCAGAGCTGGCCGGCCGGCAGCGTGGTCGCCTCGATCAGGCCTTCGAGTGAGACAAAGCCAAGTGAGTCAGCGCCGATCGAATCGCGGATCGACTCCACCGTCAGGCTCCCGGCGATCAGCTCGGCCCGGCTGGCGAAGTCGATGCCGAAGAAGCAGGGCCAGGCGACCGGCGGGCTGGAAATCCGCACGTGCACTTCCGCCGCGCCCGCCTCGCGCAGCATCGCGACGATCGCTCGCTGGGTATTGCCGCGCACCACTGAGTCATCCACGACGACGACCCGCTTGCCCGCGATCACGTCGCGCAGCGGGTTGAGCTTCAGGCGAATGCCGCGCTGCCTGATGGTCTGGCTCGGCTGGATAAAGGTGCGGCCCACGTAGCTGTTCTTGACCAGGCCCTGGCCATAGGGAATGCCGCTGCCCTGCGCGTAGCCGATCGCCGCGGGCGTACCCGACTCGGGCACGGGGATGACCAGGTCAGCCTCGACCGGGTGCTCAGCCGCCAGCCTGCGGCCCACCGCGACCCTCGTGGCCTGCACGCCCCGGCCGCTGATCGAGGTGTCCGGCCTGGCCAGGTATACGTACTCGAACAGGCAGCCGCGCCGCTGCGGCGCGGCGAAGGTGTGCGACCGCAGGCCGCGCTCGTCGATCGCGATCAGCTCGCCGGGCTCGATCTCCCTGACCATGGTCGCGCCGACGATGTCCAGCGCGGCGGTCTCGCTGGCGACTACCCAGCCGCGCGGCAGCCGGCCGAGCACCAGCGGCCGGAACCCTTGCCGGTCGCGAGCGGCGTACAGCGTCCGTTCATCGGCGAAGACGAGCGAGAAGGCGCCCAGGACGTGCGGGAGCACGGCGAGCGCGTTCTCCTCGATGCCCGGTGTCGCGGCCGCGGGCTCTTCGCCCGGCGCCGGCTCCGCCGTAGCCGAGGGAACTTCCGCCGCCGCGGCGGTCATGTCCGCCGGCGGGTCCACGAACAACGAGGTCAGCACGTCGGTGTCGGACGTCGCGAGCAGGCCGCGCCGCGGCTTGCCTGCCTTGGCGGCGAGTTCCAGGGTGTTGATCAGGTTCCCGTTGTGCCCGAGCGCGACGCTGACCGACGGCGTGGCGCGGAAGGTCGGCTGCGCGTTCTCCCAGACCGACGACCCGCTGGTCGAGTACCGGTTGTGGCCGACCGCGATGTGCCCGCGCAGCGTATTGAGCACGGATTCGTTGAATACCTGGGCGACCAGCCCCATGTCCTTGAATACGACGATCCTGGAGCCGTCGCTCACCGCGATGCCGGCCGACTCCTGACCTCGGTGCTGGAGCGCGTACAAGCCGAAGTAGGCAAGTTTCGCGACATCCTCACCATGGGTCCAGACCCCGAAAACGCCGCAGGCGTCCTTCGGCGGTCGGTCGGCTGGATCGAGGTCGTCGGTCAGGCGGCCGTCTGGCTTGATCACCCGGTAAGTCTAGTAAAGCCCTGGTAGCGCTCCAAGCAGCCCCGGTGCCAGCAGCGGCAGGTATCCGGACAGGTCCGAGCGCTGCCCGCTGGCCCGGACCGAGCCGTTCGCTACCGCGGCGGCCCAACCAGCCCGGCCCGCTGCCAGCAGGATCCAGTCGAGCGGGCCGACCTCGACCACGTTCGGCGGCGTGCCCCTGGTATGCCGGGGGCCGGCGACGCACTGGATCGCACCGAACGGCGGAACCCGCACTTCGACGGCTCCGCCCGGTGCGCGGGCCTCCAGCAGTCCCAGGGTGTGGATCACCGCGCCGCGGAGCGCCTCGCGCTGCGGTTCGAGGCCCGCGCCGACAGCCGCGAGCACCGCGCCCAGGCAGGCCGCCCCGAGCGCGGGAACTGTCACCTCGCCGGTCCACGGCTCCGCGCCGAGTGCGCCGCGCTGCGCGGTGACGGCGGCAAGCAGCCGCTCGGGGTCAAGGCGTCGGGCTGGCATCGCTGTCGAAGGTATCCGACGGCCTTGCCGGAACGCACCTCAGCACGTCCGTGCCCCCGCGTTATCTGGCCAATGCAGAGCGTTGTATCGATACCGGTAGCTAGGAATCCCGTTCACGCGGTAATTTTCCGCTATGCCGGGTCCGCTCAGTCTGCGTCCGCACCGAACCAAGGGATCGTGGATCCCGCGGCTGGTCGGTGCGGGCTTCGTGGTCCTGGCCGCCTGCATCGGCCTGGCCGGATATCTGAGCACGGCACGCACGCCAGGACCTGCTCACCGCCGCAGCCCGGCTGCGGCACTGCCGGCCCGGGTGGTGAAGGCGCAGGCCGTCGGCGTAATCGACTTCGGGCCGGACGACGACAGGGACGCGTTCGCGAACGATCCGGACGATCACCCGCTGATGCTCCAGCTGTCAGGCACCACGATCGACTTCGTCAACATCCCGCCCTCAGCCCTCGCCGGCGGCGTCCCGCAGTGGACCGCCAACCAGATGTCCGATGGCAGCGACATCTTCGTCTACGTGCCGACTGGGACGTGCCTGAACTCGTCCGCCGCGGACAAGTTGCGGCTCAGCCACTGTGACCTCGCCCTCGGCCAGCGATGGCGGCCGCTGAACCAGGCGGTCACCGTGGGCCAGGCAGTTGCCCAGTTCGCCAACGCGCGGACCGGGCTGTGCCTGACCGCGGGCAAGACGGCTGGCCCGGCGATGCTAGCGGCCTGCGGACCGCGCCTGACCAAGACCCAGGAGATAGCGTTCTGGTGGAGCGCCTGACGGCCGTAGCCGCAAGCCAACGGGCCGGTCAGCCGAACAGGGCTGGCAGGGTCGCTTCATGATCGGCGCGTAGTTCTTTCAGCGGCACGCGCACCTGCCCTGCGATCTCCAGCGCGTCTCCGCCGGTCGTGCCGAGCACCGTGGCTTGGACGCCGCTGTCCGCGCAACGCCGGGCGAATTCCGCCTGCGCACCTGGCCGCACCACGACCAGTGCGCGGGCGGCCGACTCGCTGAACAGCGCGGTGAACGGGTCACCCGTGAGCTGGACGGTGCAGCCGGTCGGCTTGCCGGTCAGGCAGCACTCGGCCAGCGCGAGCGCCAGCCCGCCGTCGGACAGGTCGTGCGCTGCCGACGCCAGTCCCTGCTCCGCCGCGGTCACCAGCAGGTCGGCCAGCCGGCGCTCGGCGGCCAGATCCACCGCCGGCGGCACGCCGCCGAGATGACCGTGCACGACGTGCGCCCAGAGCGAGCCGCCGAGCTCCGTGGCCGTCGCACCGAGAAGCACGATCGTCTCGCCCGCGGCACCGAACCCGGCGGGGAGCCGGCGACGCACGTCGCCGATCACGCCGAGCACGCCGACGACCGGCGTGGGATGGATCGCCTCGGTGCCTGTCTGGTTGTAGAAGCTGACGTTCCCGCCGGTGACCGGCACGCCGAGCGACTGGCAGCCGTCGGCCAGGCCGCGCACGGACTCCGCGAACTGCCACATCACCTCGGGGTCCTCCGGCGAGCCGAAGTTCAGGCAGTTGGTCACGGCCAGCGGCCTGGCCCCGGTACACGCCACGTTCCGGTATGCCTCCGCCAGCGCGAGCTGCGTCCCGGCGTACGGGTCGAGCCGGCCGAACCGCCCGTTGCCATCGGTCGAGATCGCGATGCCGAGAAATGACTCTTCGTCGATCCGCAGCACGCCCGCGTCATGCGGGGTCGCCAGCACGGTGTTTCCCCGGACGTACCGGTCGTACTGCTCGGTTACCCAGGTCTTGTCCGCACCCGCCGCCGAACCGACCACGGCCAGCAAGTCAGCCCGCAGCAGGTCCGCGGCAGCGGGCGAAGGAACCAGCGCGGCCGGGTCGTCGCCGCGCAGCCGGTCCTGGCTGGTCGGCCGCCGCACGGGGCGCTCGTAGAGCGGGCCCTCGGCCGCGCTGGCCGGCGGGATGTCGACCACTACGGTGCCGTGCCAGGTCACTTCGAGCCGCCCGGTATCGGTCACCGTACCGAGCACTGTGGCCGGGACATCCCATTTTGCGCAGATATCCAGAAAACGGTCGAGTAGCGCGGGCTCGGTGATCGCCATCATCCGTTCCTGCGATTCGCTCATCAAGATCTCGGGAGCGGTCAGGCTGGGGTCCCGCAACGGTACCGAGTCGAGCCGGATCGCCATCCCGGTGTCCCCCGCGGCCGCGAGTTCCGTGGTGGCGCACGCGATTCCGGCCGCGCCGAGATCCTGGATCGCGACCACGACTCCGGCCGAGTACAGCTCCAGGCAGCACTCGATCAGCAACTTCTCCATGAACGGGTCGCCGACCTGTACGTTCGGCCGCTTCGCTCGCTCATCACTGGAAGCACTCGCTCCGAACGACGCGCTGGCCAGTACCGAGGCGCCGCCGATGCCGTCCGGGCCGGTCGGCGACCCGAACAAGATCACCTTGTTGCCCGGCCCGCTGGCACTGGCGAGCTTGAGGTCACCGTGCCGCATCACGCCCACACACAACGCGTTGACCAGCGGATTTCCCGAGTAGCACGAGTCGAAGGCGAGTTCCCCGCCGATGTTCGGCAGGCCAAGGCAGTTGCCGTAGAAGGAGATGCCCCGCACGACTCCGGGCAGCACCCGGCGCGTGTCGGCAGCATCGGCCGGGCCGAACCGCAGCGCATCCATCACCGCTACCGGCCGGGCGCCCATCGCCAGGATGTCCCTGACAATGCCGCCGACCCCGGTCGCGGCGCCCTGGAAGGGCTCCACGTAGGACGGATGGTTGTGAGATTCGATCTTGAAGGTGACCGCGTAGCCCTGGCCGACGTCGACCACCCCGGCGTTCTGCCCGATTCCCGCGAGCAGTACGTCCGTCGGCGGCGCCTTCTCCGCGAACTGGCGCAGGTACAGCCTGGACGACTTGTAGGAGCAGTGCTCGCTCCACATCACCGAGTAGATGGCAAGCTCGGAGTCGGTAGGCCGCCGGCCGAGCACGGCGGCGATGCTCGCGTACTCCTGGTCGGTCAGCCCGAGCTGTGCGTACGGCTGCTGACGATCCGGCGTGGCGGCCGCGTCGGCTACCGCGTCAGCCACCTGGCCCGTGACGCTCATGCGGTCACCAGCGAGGCCAGGAGCGAGGTGAAGAACCCCAGCCCGTCCGCTCCAGGACCGGTGAGGTCGTCGATCGCGTGCTCCGGGTGCGGCATGATGCCGACGACGTTGCCGTGCGGGCTGGCGATCCCTGCGATGTCGTTCACCGAGCCGTTGGGGTTGTCGCCCACATATCTGGCGATCACCCGCCCGGATGACTCAAGCTCGGCCAGCGTCGCCGGATCGGCGACATAGGCGCCCTCCCCGCTCTTCAGCACGACGGTGATCTCCTGCCCGGGCGAGTAGCCGGAGGTCCACCTGGTCTGGTCGGACTCGATCCTGACCCGCACGTCCCTGTTGACGAAATGCAGCCCGGTGTTGCGGGTCAGCGCCCCGGGGAGCAGGTGCGCCTCGCACAGGATCTGGAAGCCGTTGCAGATGCCGAGTACCGGCAGGCCAGCCGCCACCGCGGGGACGAGTTCGGCCATCACCGGGGCGAACCTGGCGATCGCCCCGCAGCGCAGGTAGTCGCCGTAGGAGAAACCGCCCGGCAAGACCACCGCGTCCACGGCGTGCAGGTCGCGCTCGCCGTGCCACAACGAGACTGGCTGTCCGCCCGCTCGTGCGACGGCACGGGCGGCATCGACGTCGTCAAGCGACCCGGGAAATGTCACTACCCCGACTTTGCGCGTCAACGGTGCCCTCGCTAGCGTCCTGGCCGGCCGAACATGATGGCAGGCTATCGGGTCGGCACGTCCGGCGGTCGACCCGCATCCCCGGTCAGCCGATGTCCCCGGTCAGCCGGCTTCGCGCAGGGTCCCGCTGCCATGAACCGCGAGCGGAGCGTCATCTCGCCACCCGATCCGCTTGCGCAGCCGCACGACGGTGCCCTGGCCAGGGCCGCTGCGCAGGCTTACGTCGTCCACGCAGGCCCGCATGATCGCCATGCCGCGGCCGGACTCCGGCAACTGCGCGATGTCGGTGCTTGCCTTGCTGCGCCGCAGCAGCAGCGGCACCGGCCGGACCGGCGGCCGCCGTACCTGCCCGCGGCGGGACCGCAGTCGCCGCAGGTCCATGCCACGGCCGTTGTCGACCACCTTCAGCACGCACCGGTTCCTGCCCACCTGCGCGACTACTTCGTAGCGGCGGCCAGGCCCGGCGTGGCGCAGCACGTTGGTGCAGGCCTCGGTGACGGCAAGCAGCAAATCAGAAACGCTATTCTCGTCCACGCCGAGCCTGCTGAGAGTGTCACCGAGGACCTGGCGCATCACCGGTATGCTGAGGGATTCATGCGGAAACACCAGACAGAACCGGACATCCTTGGCCGGTCCGTGTGAGTGCAACGCCCGACTTCGCATCTGCTCCTCGGTTCTCCGGGCCCACAGCTGAGCACTGCTCACATTGTGAACGTTTCCAGAGGCGAGGCTTGGTAATCATAAACTCGGGCGATCTTCGGACGAACGGTGGCGTTCTTGCAGTACAACAGAGAGTTTCCTGCCGTCCCCGGGCATGCTGAAACGCTGCGCCACGCCGATAACCGGCGTCCGGCGGCGGCGCGGCATCAGCGGGCCGGACTGACCCGGACCAGATCGACTTGGGCGTCGGCCGTCAATTCAGCAGCGGAGTCTAGGCACCGTGGATTGCGAATTCCTCGATGACCGGGTTAGCTAGTAGTTCAGCCGTCAGCTCGGAAATACGGCTTTCCGTGGCCTCGCCACTGACCTCGATCTCGAACCGCTTGCCCTGGCGGACCGAGTGAACCTCGCCGAAGCCGAGCCGGTGGCAGGCACTAGCGATCGCCTCCCCCTGCGGGTCGCGGATCTCCGGCTTCAGCATGACGTCGACAACAATCTTCACCACATCACGCAGAGTACGCGAACGGACCACTTGACCAAGCATGCGGAGTGCCGAGTACTGTCACTGCGGAACACGACGACGACCGACCGCCCGCCGGCAACCGCCGACGGGCGGCCCTGAGCATGCAAGGAGTGGCACGTGGCCGTCAAAGCTGCCGGGCGAGCTGCCTCCCGATCTCATGACAAGCCAGATAAGAAGCCCGAACTCATCCAGCTTCTGACTCCCGAGGGTGAACGCGCCGAACACCCCGATTATCCGCTCGAACTCTCCGCCGAGGAGATCAAGAGCCTGTACCGGGACCTTGTCCTGGTGCGCCGGATCGACTTCGAGGCCATCGCGCTGCAGCGCCAGGGCGAGCTCGGCATCTGGGCGTCGCTGCTCGGCCAGGAAGCCGCTCAGGTGGGATCAGGCCGTGCGCTCGGCCCGCGCGACATGGCCTTCCCCACGTACCGGGAGCATGGCGTGGCCTGGTGCCGCGGCCTGGACCCGGCCAAGCTGCTCGAGCTCTTCCGCGGCGTCAGCCATGGCGGCTGGGACCCGAAGGCGCACAATTTCCACTTGTACACGATCGTGATCGGGGCACAGACCCTGCATGCGACCGGTTACGCGATGGGCATCCAGCGCGACGGAGCCGTCGGCGAAGACGGCGAGGCCGCGATCGTCTACTTCGGCGACGGTGCCACCAGCCAGGGTGATGTCAACGAAGCGTTCATCTGGGCATCGGTCACCAACGCGCCGGTCGTGTTCTTCTGCCAGAACAACCAGTGGGCCATCTCCGAGCCGCTCGACCGCCAGAGCCGGATTCCGCTGTACCAGCGGGCGCGCGGCTTCGGTTTCCCCGGGCTGCGCGTGGACGGCAACGACGTCCTGGCCTGCCTTGCCGTCACCCGCCAGGCTATGCAGGCAGCCAGGGAGGGCCAGGGCCCGACGCTGATCGAAGCTTTCACCTACCGGATGGGCGCTCACACCACCACGGACGATCCGACCAGGTACCGGCTCTCCGCCGAGCTCGAGTCCTGGAAGCTCAAGGACCCGATCGAGCGGGTGAAGCAGTATCTGATCCGCTCTGGCATGGCGCAGGAAGATTTCTTCACCGCCGTCAACGCCGAGGCCGACGAGGTCGGCACCCGGGTCAGGAAATCCTGCCTGGAGATGCCCGATCCCGATCCGCTGTCGATGTTCGACAACGTCTACACAGAGCCCAGCGCCCTGCTTGCCGACGAGCGCGCTCAACTCACCGCTTATCTCGATTCTTTCGTCGGTGAGGAGCACGGACGATGACGACCCTGACCCTGTCCCGAGCGCTGAACGAGGGCCTGCGCAAGGCCATGGAGAACGACCCCAAGGTGCTCATCATGGGCGAGGATGTCGGCAAGCTCGGCGGCGTCTTCCGGGTCACCGACGGGTTGCAGAAGGACTTCGGCGAAGACCGCGTGCTCGACACGCCGCTCGCCGAGTCCGGCATCATCGGCACGGCGATCGGTCTCGCGCTCCGCGGTTACCGGCCGGTCTGCGAGATCCAGTTTGACGGGTTCGTATTTCCCGCTTTCGACCAGATCGTCTCGCAGCTCGCCAAGATGCCGTTCCGCTCGCTCGGCAAGCTGAAACTGCCCGTCGTGGTGCGGATTCCGTGCGGCGGCGGCATCGGGGCCGTCGAGCACCACAGCGAGTCCCCCGAGGTGTTCTTCGTGCATGCCGCCGGCCTGCGCGTGGTCGCCTGCGGCGACCCGGCGGACGCGTACGCCATGATCCAGCAGTCGATCCTCAGCGACGACCCGGTCATCTTCTTCGAGCCCAAGCGGCGGTACTGGGACAAGACGGACGTGGACCTGGCCGGCGGCCTGGCCAGCGCCGCCGCGCTGGACAAGGCCCGGATCTTGGCCAGCGGGACCGACGTGACCCTGCTGTGCTACGGCCCGATGGTCAGGACCGGCGTCGAGGCGGCCGCCGCAGCGCAGGCCGAAGGCAGGTCTGTCGAGGTCATCGACCTGCGCTCGCTGTCGCCGCTGGACCTGGAGACGATTTACGCCTCGGTACGTAAGACCGGTCGCTGCGTGGTCGTACACGAAGCCCCGGTCACCGCCGGCCTCGGCGCCGAACTCGCCGCGCGGATCGCCCAGGAGTGCTTCTACCAGCTGGAAGCACCCGTGCTGCGGGTAGGCGGGTACTCCACGCCGTACCCGCCGTCCAGGATCGAAGAGCACTACCTGCCCGACCTGGACCGGGTGCTCGACGCCGTCGACCGCGTCTTCACGTACTAAGGGGACTTTCATGGCAGAGCTGAAGCAGTTCAAGCTCCCCGACGTCGGTGAGGGCCTGACCGAGGCGGACATCGTCAGGTGGCATGTGCGGCCTGGCGACGAGATTACCGTGAACCAGATCATCGTCGAGATCGAGACGGCCAAGGCAGTGGTCGAGCTGCCGAGCCCGTATGCGGGCGTCGTGGCCGACCTGCTCGTACCGGAAGGCGAGACCGCGGACGTCGGCACGCCGATCATCTCGGTCCAGGTGGGTGCCGGGCCGGTGGCGGGCGCCAGCGAGATCCCCGCACCGCCCGCCGAGGGCGCCGTCGAGCCTGGCATCTACGGCAGCCCAGCGCCCAAGGAAGAGCGGCAGGCAGTGCTCGTGGGCTACGGGGTCAAGCTCGGCACGACCAAGCGGCGTGCCAGGAAGCCAATGGCCACCACACCGCCCGCCACCACACCGCCCGCCACCACACCGCAGCGGCCGCCGGCCGTGCCGCCCAGCTCGCGGGCACACCAGCCAGTCAATGGCCTGGCGGGTGGTGCTCCGCCGCTGGCCGGAACCGTGGCCGGCCCGGGAACGGCCGTCCTGGCTAAGCCGCCAGTCCGCAAGCTGGCCAAGGATCTCGGCGTCGACCTGGCCGGGCTGACCGGTACCGGCCCGGCTGGTTCCATCACCCGCGAGGATGTCCAGGCCGCGGCCGCGGGCCTGACCGCTGGCGATCTCGCTGGCCATCTCGCAGAGGCGGGCACTGCCGTCATCGCCCGGACCGGAACGGCGCGGGTGTCGGCTCTGCCCCGCGAGGAGCGGATTCCGATCCGGGGCGTGCGCAAGCACACGGCGGCCGCGATGGCCGCCAGCGCGTTCACCGCGCCGCACGTGACCGAGTTCCTCCAGATCGACATCACCGAGACGATGACGGCCGCGGCCAGGCTGAAGTCACTGCCCGACTTCGACGGCCTCCGGGTGTCCCCGCTGCTGCTCGTGGCCAAGGCCCTGCTCATCGCGGCAGCCCGGTATCCCATGGTCAACTCGGCCTGGGACGAAGCGGCGCAGGAGATCGTGGTCCGGCACTACGTCAACCTCGGGATCGCCGCGGCAACCGACCGCGGCCTGATAGTGCCCAATGTGAAGGACGCCGACGCGATGTCGCTGCCCGACCTCGCGCGGGCCATCGCCGACCTGGCCGGCACGGCCCGGGCCGGCAAGTCCACGCCGGCGGACCTGCGGGGCGGCACGATCACGATTACCAATGTCGGGATCTTCGGAGTCGACACCGGAACGCCGATCATCAGCCCTGGCGAGGCCGCGATCCTCGCCTTCGGCCAGGTCAAGGACGCGCCCTGGGTACACGAGGGGCAGCTTGCTGTCCGTAAGGTGTGCACGCTGGCGCTGTCCTTCGATCACCGGATCGTCGACGGCGATCTCGGCTCGGCGGTGCTGCGGGAGGTCGGCGCGATGCTGACCGATCCGCTGCGGATGCTGGCCTGGTCCTGACCGCCGGCCCGCAACCACCGAGGGGAGCACGAGTGATCAGGCACGTCGTGGTGTTCAGCTGGATACCCGAGGCGACGCAGGAGCAGAAGGCGTATGTGGTCGGCGAGCTTGGCACGCTCCCGCCGCTCATCGAAGGGCTGCGCAGCTACCAGTTCGGGCCGGACCTGGGCCTGGTCGAGGGCAACGCGGACTTCGCGGTCGTCGCCGACTTCGATGACGTGGCCGCCTACCTGGCGTACCGCGACCATCCGGCACATCAAGACGTAATAAAACGGGCTATCCGCCCTATATTGGCGCAGCGGATGGGAATTCAGCTCGAGATCTGAGTCGCCGGCCGGGCACGGGGAACCCGGCCGGCCGGCCGGCTCAGAACGCGTTCTCCGGCAGGTCCATCACGTCCAGAGAGGTCGCCTCGACCATTTCACGCTCCGCGGCGATCTTGGGCAGCACGGCCTCCGCGAAGAATCCCGCCGCGGCGATCTTGCCCTGGTAGAACGCCTCGTCCGCCGGATGCCCTGCGGCGTCCGTGCCCTGCCCGTCGAGCGCGGCGATCGCCACTTCGGCCTGCCGTACCAGCAGCCAGCCGATGACGAGATCGCCCAGGGCGAGCAGGAACCTGGTGGTGTTCAGGCCCACCCGGTTGATCTCGCCGGCCTGTTCCAGGCTGCCGACGAGGTAGCCGTTCATGGCGGTCACCATCGCCTCGACGTTGTCCGTTGCCCGGGCTAGCGCGGCGCGTTCCCGCTTCAGCCTGCCGTTGCCGCCTTCGGCGGCCGCGGTCTTGCGGACCTCACCGAGCAGGTGAGTCAGCGCCTGGCCCTGGTTCCGCACGATCTTCCTGAAGTACAGGTCCATGCCCTGGATCGCGGTGGTGCCCTCGTACAGGCTGTCGATCTTGGCGTCCCTGATGTACTGCTCGATCGGGTAGTCCTGCAGGTAGCCGGAACCGCCGAGGGTCTGCAACGACAACGTCAGCATCTCGTAGGCCCGCTCGGACCCGCAGCCCTTGACCACGGGCAGCAGCAGGTCGTTCATCGCGGCGGCCTGCTCGTCGGCCGTTCCGTTCGCCCTGGCGAGCTGCACCGCGTCCTGGAACGTCGCCGTGTAGAGTACGAGCGCCCGCATGCCCTCGGCATAGGCCTTCTGCAGCATCAGGATCCGCCGGACGTCCGGGTGATGCATGATCGTGACGCGCGGCGCGGTCTTGTCGGTCATCTTCGCGAGCTCGCCGCCCTGCACGCGGGTCTTGGCGTACTCCAGCGCGTTGAGGTAGCCGGTCGACAGCGTGGCGATGGCCTTCGTCCCGACCAGCATCCGGGCGTGCTCGATGATCATGAACATCTGCTTGATGCCCTCGTGCACATCCCCGACCAGCGTCCCGATCGCGGGGTGCTCGGCACCGAAGGTGAGCTCGCAGGTAGTCGAGGCCTTCAGGCCCATCTTGTGCTCGACATTGGTGGCGTAGACGCCGTTCCGCTCGCCGAGCGTGCCGTCCTCGTTGACCAGGAACTTGGGAACCAGGAACATCGACAGCCCCTTGGTGCCCGGGCCGGCCCCTTCGGGCCTGGCGAGGACGAGGTGGAAAATGTTCTCCGCCATGTCATGCTCGCCGCTGGTGATGAACCGCTTGACCCCCTCGATGTGCCAGGTGCCGTCCGGCTGCCTGGTCGCCTTGGTGCGGCCGGCCCCGACGTCAGAACCGGCGTCAGCCTCGGTCAGCACCATGGTGGCCGTCCACTTGCGGTCCACCGCATGCCCGGCGAAGCGCCGCTGAGCCGGCGTGCCAAGTTCGTACAGGGCCTTGGAGAAGGCCGCGCCGCTGGCGAACATCCAGACCGCCGGGTTCGCGCCGAGGATCAGCTCGGCCACCGCCCAGCACAGCGAACGAGGCGCCGCGCTGCCGCCAAGTTCAGGCGGCAGCTCCAGCCGGTACCACTCGGCGTCCATGAATGCCCGGAACGACTTGGCGAATGCCTCCGGCATCCGGACCGAGTGCGTGGCCGGGTCGAAGACCGGCGGGTTCCTGTCGGCTGCCACGAACGATTCGGCGAGCGGCCCGGTGGCCAGCCGGTTGACTTCGTCCAGGATGCCGCGCGCGGTCTGCTCGTCGAGTTCCTCGTGCGGGGCTGAGCCAAGCAGTTCCTGCCTGTTCAGCACCTCGAACAAGTTGAACTCGATGTCGCGCAGGTTGCTCTTGAAATGAGTCACGTCGTCTCCCGCCAGAGTCCCCCGTCGAGTTACCGGTCAGTAACATAATTCTACTACCGACTGGTAACTTCGGGAAGACGCAACAGGCCACCGCGTTTCAGGCGAGGTACTCCGGCAGGCCGGCTAGCGGAGGATGTTCACGGCGCGGGCGATGACCAGCGCGCCGAGTGCGAGCGAGACCGCCGACTGGACGAGCATCGTCAGCTTCGCCCAGCGGGCAAGCGGCAAGACGTCGGTCGGGCTGAACGCGGTCGCATTGGTGAACGACAGGTAGAGGTAGTCGGCAAACTGCGGCCCCCAGCCCGGCTCGGTAAGCTCCGGCACCGTCATCTGGGTGAACAGCAGGTCCGGATAGGGCGAGTTGCCGTGCAGCCGGTTCACCGGGCCGCCCCGGTCGAATTCCCAGTACCACAGCGCGAACGCGATCACGTTGGTGCCCCAGATCGCGGCACCCGCGACCAGCAGTTCCACCGCGGCGTTCTGATGCGGGGGAACTTGCAGGTGACTCGTCACGATCGCCTTGACCAGCAGGACGGCCGATGCGGCGTTCGCGATGGTGATCAGCACGATCAGCGCGATGCTCGCGGTGCGGATCGGCCGGGAGATCCGGTCGATCCGCACCGGATTGGCCGCGAAGAGCGCGAGGACGAGCGCGGACTCCATGGCAAGCAACACGTAGTGCAGGTCTCCCGCGCGCAGGACAAGCTGTGAGGGCAGCACCGACTGCAGCACGATCGCGACCAGCACGGTGGCCGATACCGGCCACCTAGGCTCTGGCCGGTCCTGCCGGTGCAGCCGGCTCGCGCCAGCCGCCTGCAGCGACCTGGCCGCATGATCGACCAGTTGCAGCATCTCGTGCCGCCACAGCAGGTCTGGCTGACCGTCCGGCCCGACATGACCGTGCAGGTGGCTATGCGGGTGCTGCGCGGCCTCTGGCACGTTAGGCCCCGGCCCAGCCGGCCCGGCCGCGGATACGGCGCCAGCGACCTCGGCCGGTGCTCCGGTCACCACCTCCGAGTCCGCGGGCGCGGTGCGCTCGGCCTGTTCCGCGTGCTCGGCCCGTTCCGCGTGCTCGGCCCGTTCCGCGTGCTCGGCGAACTCCGCGAACTCCGCGTGCTCGGCGAACTCCGCGAATTCCGCGTGCTCCGCGTGCTCGGCGAAGTCGACGTTACAGTCGGTGGCCCCAGCGGAGCCAGCGCCAGCCTCAGCGGTTCGGCCCGGTCCTCCCGCTTCGCGGGGTTCCGGTGCTTGTGGGTCCATGCACCCATTGTCACGGACCGGCCGTTCCGCGCGGGACGTTCTGCATCTACAGTGGCGGCATCGGCACGTTATGCGGCGGACGAGGTGGACTGATGGCGCTTGGCCTCACCCCAGAACATCGAGAGCTCGCAACGGCGGTACGGGGCTGGGCTGGGCGGCATTGCCCGGTCAGCGTGGTCAGGGCGGCGGCGGACGGGACCGACGCCGGCGCCGCGCACTACCGCGACGCTCTCCGGCCGGCCCTGGCCGAGCAGGGCCTGTTCGGACTGCACCTCGCCGAGGCCGACGGCGGTCAGGGCTTTGGCCTGCCCGAACTCGCCGTGACGCTGGAGGAACTGGGCCGGGCGCTGCTGCCCGGCGCGTTCTTGCCGACCGTGCTCGCTTCGGCGGTCCTGGCCCAGGCAGCCGGACCGGGTACGAAGCTGGTAGCCGGGCTCGCCGACGGCTCGCTGACCGGGACAGTCTGCTTGGCACCGGGTCTCACCGGCACGTCTTCCGCACCAGGCACCTCCGCCGGGACTGCCGGCACCGGAGTTCTCGACGGCGGGCTCGTCGTCACCGGGGAAGCTAGCCCAGTCCTCGCCGGCGCCCTGGCCGACGTCCTGATCGCCGCCGTCCGCACCGACGACGGGGAGATCTGGGTCGCGCTCGATTCAGCGAACCTGGCGATCACCGGTGTCGAAGCGCTGGACCGCACCAGGACGCTCGCGAGCGTCCGTGCCGACGACGTCGTGGTTCCGGCCGACCGGGTGCTGGGCGCCCTGGACCGGACCGCCGTGACCAGCCTCGCCGCTGTCGTGTTCGGCGCCGAAGCCTGCGGTATCGCCGACTGGGCGGTCCAGACCGCAACCGAGTACGCGAAGATCAGGCATCAGTTCGGCCGGCCGATCGGACAGTTCCAGGCGGTCAAGCACCGGTGCGCGAGGATGCTGACCGCAGCGGAACAGGCTGCCGCCGCGGTCTGGGACGCCACCAGGATCCCGCCCGGTGCCGAGCGCGACTTCGCCGCTGCCGTGGCCGCCGTGGTGGCGCTCGACGCCGCAGTGGAGACCGTCAACGACTGCATCCAGACCCTCGGCGGCATCGGTTACACCTGGGAGCACGAGGCGCACCTGTACTACCGCCGCGCGATGTCACTCCGCGCCCTGCTCGGGTCATCGGCGAGCTGGCGCGAGCAGGTGGCCATGCTCGCGATGGCTGACGGCATCACCCCGGTCCGGGTGGAACTGCCCGACGGTGACGAGGGGTTCCGTGCCCAGATCAGGGCCGAAGTCGCCGAGATCGGCAAGCTGACCGGCAAGGACCGCACGCACGCGCTCGCGGCCGGCGGCTGGGTGATGCCGCACCTGCCCAAGCCCTGGGGCCGGGACGCCAAGCCGCTGGAACAGCTTGTCATCGACACCGAGATGCGTGCCGCCGGGATCGGGGTCCCGAACCTGGCCATCGGCGCGTGGGCCGCGCCTGCCCTGGTCCAGTACGGCACGCCGGAACAGCAGCAGCGGTTCCTCCCCGCCACGCTGCGGCTCGACTTCCTGTGGTGCCAGCTGTTCAGCGAACCAGGCGCGGGTTCTGACCTGGCTGGCCTGACTACCCGGGCCGAGAAGGTGGACGGCGGCTGGCGGATCACCGGTCAGAAAATCTGGACGTCGCTGGCCAAGCAGGCGGCGTGGGCCATCTGCATCGCCAGGACCGATCCCGCCCAGCCCCGGCATGACGGCATCAGCTACTTCCTCGTCGACATGAAATCCGAGGGAATCGAGGTCAGGCCGCTGCGGGAGATCACCGGGGACGCCCTGTTCAACCAGGTGTTCCTTGACAACGTGTTCGTGCCGGACGACTGCCTGGTCGGTGCGGTAAACGGCGGCTGGAAGATCGCACGCACGACGCTGGCCAACGAGCGCGTCTCGCTCTCCCAGTCGTGGACGTTCGGGTCCGGCGTGCCCCAGTTGCTTGAGGTCGCCAGGGCCGCGAGCGAGCCGCCGCTGGCCGACGTCGGCCGGCTGGTGTGCGAAGGGCGGGCAATCGACGTGCTCAGCCTGCGGGTGACGCTCAAGCGGTTGTCCGGCACCGAGCCTGGTGCGACCGGGAGCGTCAGGAAGCTGCTCGGGATGCGCAACGCGCAGCAGATCTCGGAATTGTGCTGGGCGATGGGCGGACCGGGCGGCGCGACCGCGACCGGTTTCGGCGGCCCGGTCAGCGCCGACGGCACGCCCAACGGCGCGCAGTGGGCCAGCCAGATGCTGGCCACCAGGGCAGTGACCATCGGCGGCGGTACCACCGACATCCAGCTCAACATCATCGCCGAGCGCATGCTCGGCCTGCCGAGGGATCCTGAGCCGGCCGGGAAGTAACGCGGGCGGCAAGACGGGTAGCCAGGCCGGTTCGGGCGCCGCGTGAGCGTCAGACCGGGCTGCCAGGCCGGTTCGGGCGCCACGCGAGCAAAGCCGGCAGATGCCAGGTAGTTACTCTCCGTGACGTTATGCTTCTCTGGGTGATTGTCCTGGGAGGCGCTTAATGGCGGACGGCGGTAGGGCCGCGGGCGGGTCCGGTGAACCTGGCAGGCACAGTGAACCTGGCAGGCACAGTGCGCCGCGCCGCGGCTCGCACCGCGCCGTGCACGCGGCGGACTACCAGATCATGGCGCACATCGAGGCGAGCAGGCCCGCGCGCATGCGGCGTACCTGGGCGCTGATCACGAGCGCCCTGTCAGCCCTGGTCCTGCTCGCGGCGGCGGGCGGCTGGCTGATCGAGAGCTACCTCAGCAGGCAGCTCCCGACGGTGAACGCGGGGACAACCGGAACCATGGTCAGCGGACCGCTGAACGTACTGGTCGCCGGCGTGGACATCAGGGCTGGCCTGACCCGCCACCAGCAGGTGCTGTTGCACGTCGGCCACGCGACCGGCCACAACTCGGACACGCTGATGCTCGTGCACATCGCAGCGGATGAACGTCACGTCCAGGTCGTCAGCCTGCCGAGGGATTCCTGGGTTCGCATCCCCGGTTTCGGGATGAACAAGATCAACGCGGCGATCGGGCTCGGCGGCCCGGCCCTGATGGTCCGGACTGTGGAGCAGGCGACCGGCCTGACGGTCAACGACTTCGTCGAAGTGGACTTCCTCGGCTTCGTCAAGATCATCGACGCGCTCGGCGGGGTCGACGTGTGCGTGCCCTACCGGGTCGATGATCCCTACAGCGGGCTGCGTCTGTCGGCCGGCCGGCATCACGTGGACGGCATCACCGCGCTGGAGTTCGCCAGGGACAGGCACTCGTTCGCGCTCTCCGATCTGGCCAGGATCTCGGACCAGCAGCAACTGATCTCGTCAGTCCTGACCAAGGCCAGCAGTTCGGGAACGCTGACCGACCCGGTCAGGTTCTCCAGGTTCCTGGCGGCGGCGACCTCCGCGGTCCGGGTCGACAGCAAGCTGAACGTGGTACAGCTGGCGGAGCACCTGCGTTTTGTCCGGCCGGGTGCGGTCACGTTCACGACGGTGCCGGTCGCGGATTTCGGCTACCTGACTCCGACCGGCGAATCGGCGGTGCTCTGGAACGACAGCGCCGCTCGGGCGCTGTTCACCAGGATCAGGAATGACGAACTGGCGCATCCGAACCGGCCGCGGCCTGGCCATTCCCGAGCACAAGCCGGTCAGGCCGGCGCCGGACAGAGTCACTCGCGCACAGCCGCGCAGGCGGCTTGCCGCTGACGAGGCTCTGTCTGGCCAGTCAGCGGCAAGTCGCCGTCAGCGACGCCTTGAAGTCAGACGCCGGTGGCTGGCGGGAAGCCGGTGGCGCTGCCGTCGTCAGATGCCGCGCTCGGCTGCTGCTCGGAGGCCTGTTCCGGCGCGGCGTCGGCCGGCGCCGGCGTGCCCGGGAAGCCCGTCGGCACGGCTGCCGGGAAGGACGTGGCGGGCGACGCCTCGGGGAACCCGGTCGGGCCACCGGACTGCGGGAACGACGTCGGCGCCGGACTGACCGGAGCAGCCTCGGGGAACCCGGCCGGCCCGCCGGACTGCGGGAACGACGTCGGGGCGGCTCCGGGGAACCCGGCCGGCGCGCCAGAGCCGGGCGTGCCGACCGGGGGAGCGCCCGGCACGTTGGGGTCCGTGGCCGTCGGCGAGCTGGTCAGGAACTCACCCGGGCCCGTCTGCATCTGCTGAGCCTGGGCCTGGGCCTGGGCGGCTGCCTGCTGGACCAGGTTGACGTTGTTCTGCGCCTCGTGCTGGGCGATTTCGGCGAGCAACTGATTGATCTGAGCCTCCGTGTCACCGGTGGCCCGGCCAGTGCGCTCGGCCAGGACCGCGAGGCCGAGGCCGCGCAGCAGAGCATCTGCTCGCCGCTGAGCGGGCAGCGCATCGAGCTTGGCCATTCCCGCATTGGCCGACTGGGCGAGGCTATTCGCCTGCGCCTTGACCTTGTCCATCAGACCCATGGATCAGTCACCTCCGAGCGTCGGCCTGGGGAAAACTCCCGGACAGGAGACAACGAATAGCCCAGGCCCTACTTAGCTGCCTAGGGTAGCCCTGCTCAGGTCAACTCACCAACAGACGAGGACATATCGCGCTCAGCCGAAGTGGTGATTCCCGAATGGCGGACACGCCCAGGCGATCCTCCTGGTCGCACGCCGAGGCGCCGGTGCCTATGGTGCGGCCGGTGCCGGCGCAGGCTCCAGCAGTAGACGCCGGTGCCGTTGGCGGTGAACAGCCGGCCGCCGGCGAACACGCTCTGCGCGAAGTCGTCACTTCCCTTGATCAGGGTGCGCAAGATCCGCCCGGTCGCGGCATCTACCAGGTAGGTCGCGTTCGGCGTGGCGGTGAAGTCATACGTGCCCACGGCGATGACCCCGCCGCCGTCCATGCTGGGCGAGCCGATCACGCCATTTCGCAGGCCGGTGATCCACAGCACCTTCCCGGTGACCGGGTCGAGCCGCTGGATCGATCCCTGATAGGTCTTGCCGCCGATCGTCACCGCGTCACCGGCGAGGTAGAGAGACCTCCCGTCGTACACGGCGGCTGCCGAGCAGTTGCTGATGCCGTGCCGCGGCGCGGGAGCCCCGATCCGCTGGGACCACGCCAGCGTCATCGTCGACCGGAAAAGCGCGTAGAAGATCCCGTTCTTGTTGCAGGCGCCCACATAGCGGCCGAAAAGCGTCGGCGACGCGCCGAAGTCGCCGTCGGGCATGACCTGACCCGCGGGAACGGCGAACGACGCCAGCACCCGCAGCGTCCTGGAGGCAAGCTGGACGATCGAGTCCGAGAACGGGGGCTCGAACTGGCCCTTCGGCGGATTTCCCGTCGTCACGTACACCTCGCCGCCGCTGCCGACCGCCGCGCTGGACCAGACCGAGCCGCCGAGCATGCCTCGGGGCAGCGTACGGAAGGTGGCGATCCTCCGTCCCGTCGCCTGGTTGTAGCTAGCCAGTCCGCCGGGGACCAGCGGATGATCACAGTTCGAGGAGATGCCTACATAGATCGTGCCCTGCGCGACGGTCGGCGACGACCACTGGAAGAAGTCGCTGGTTCTCCTGGAGGGAAGGGCGATGACCGATCGCCATTTGACCGAGAGATTGGCCGCCCGCAGCGCGTACAGCACTCCGTTGGGCGCCGCGATATAGACCATCAGCCGGCCGCTCGACCGGTCGGTGGCCACGGTGGCCGTGGCGACGAAGCCGCGCGGCGCGCAGGTCTTGGCACGCTGGAAGCCGATGAACCGCTTCGCCAGGACCGTGCCGGTCCGCGCACGGAGTTTGTAGAACCAGCCGGAATCCGAGCCGATATAGACGGCATTGCCGGCCACGGTCGGACTGGCCAGGAATCCGGACGGTGGCTGGCCGCGCCTGGTCGCACGGTCACCGCGGAAGCGCCACTGCCGTACCAGCATCCGGGCGTTGCCCGGACGGATCGTCCGCTCCCGCGCGTTGTACGAGGAATGCAGCGTTCCGTGCAGGTAACCGGGCCAGTTGGCGGTCGGCCCGGCCGCTGCCTGACCGAGCCACAGCACCGGGCTGATGCCTGCCGCGATAACGGCTACCCTCCCGATCCTGGTGGCGGCAAGCCAATTCACGAACGTCGGGCTAGGTCTTTGAGCGCGCTTCACCAGGCTGCCCCCCGCGAGCAGAGTCCACCGCAGCGGACCCCATTCTGCGGTTCGCCTGCGCACGTGCGGTTACCGACGCGCAGTATCAACTCGCGATGTTTACCGAGTTCAGGCGCCTACTTGAGAAAGGATCGCGGGAGCGGCCGCCGGCTGAGAGATCCAGCCGGCGGCGGTTCTACTGGCGGGCTGTGGCCAGTTCCGCGGCCGTTGTCCTGGCGATGGCCAGTCCGTCCGCCGCCACGTTGACCAGCCGGCACCCGTTCTCCCGGTACAGCCGTGCGGTCGCGCCGTCGGTCGAGTGGACTCCGACAGGTTTTCCTGCCGCGGCACAGGCCGCCCAGATCTGCTCGAACGCCTGCCGGAGTACGGGATCGGCCGGGTCGAGCTGGCAGCCGAGTGCGTAGGACAGGTCCCTCGGCCCGACGTAGATGCCGTCCACGCCGGGCACGGCGAGCGTCGCCTCAAGGTCAGCTATCGCCGCCCGCGACTCCACCATGATGATGCAGAACGGCTCATGCGGCCTGGTCAGCACACCGCCCGCCGACCGGTACCCGGACGGCGGGTAGTGACAGGCCCCGACGACCGTGCTGGCCTGCGCGGCGGACTCCACGTTGGGCACGATGACCCCGGCGCAGCCAAGGTCGAGCGCACGGCCGATGTCGGCCGGGTGGGCGTGCCGCACCCGGCCGACCGGTACCGCGCCCGCGTGTGCGATCGCCGTGGTCAGGGCAGGCAAGTCATGCTCGGTCGCGCTGCCATGCTGCAAGTCGATCACGACGTAGTCCAGGCCGGCCGCCGCCATGGCACCCGCCGACAACATGTCCGCGATGGTCACCCAGCCGCCGTACAGCACCTGCGTGCCGTTCAGCCGGGCGGTGAAGGTCTCGCTCCGCATCGTGCAAGCCAATCACACCCCGCACGGCCAGTTGCGGGGTGGACCGGCTAGCACGGCCGGCAGGCACTACTCTCGTGGCGATGATGTATTCAATCCCGAATTGTGGCTACTTGCCGGTCATCGAATCGGCACCTTGTCGAGGCGGCATCTGATGAGTGTTGCGTTGTCTGTGCCGGGGCTGTGGCTGACCGGGGCTGAGCGCGGACTGCTGCTTGCCGGGCTGGCGGTCGCGCTCGGCGGCCTGGCCGGCCGCGGACTTGCCAGGCACTACAAAGGATCGGCGCCAGCCCCGCTGCCCGAGCCCTGGGCGCTTTACGGCAGCCTGCTCGGGCTGGCAGCTTCCGCCGCGCTGATCGTGACGGCGATTGCCGGGCCCGGCCTCGCGGCTGACCTGGCGCACCCGCGCGTGCTCGGCCTCGGCTCGCTCGCCACGGTGATCATCGCGGAGGTGCAGTTCGTCTGCTTCGCAGTCGCCACGTTGCTCATCCGCCGCTATCAGTCTCGGGGTCTTCTCCTGCCGCTGCTCGGGGTTGTCCTCGCCGAGGCGGTGCGCGCTCATCCGGACGGGATGATCCCGGCGGCTGGTGCGTTGCTCACCATCTGTCATCTGCTCCCCGCGGTGCTCTGGGCGGGCATGCTGGTCTACGTCCTGCAGGCGGCCAGGGCCTGGCGCGGTGACCCGGCCGCGGTGCGGGGACTCATCCGCCTGTACAGCAATGCCGTTGCGTGGCTGTTCGCCGTCGTGGTCGTCACCGGCCTGGTCTCCGCGGTGCTCCTCGTGCCGCTCGGCTCGCTGCTGACCACCCCCTACGGCCGGTTCCTGATCGTCAAGGCCGCGCTCGTCGCCGTGGCCGCGACGCTGGCGGTAGCCGGCCGGGTTTCGCTGGGCCGTGCGGCCGCCGGGCCGGCCCGGGCGACGACGTGGGAACGGGCCGTGCTCGCGGTGGTCCTGGTCGTCACCGGCGTGCTGACGGTCATCACGCCGCCGTCCAAGCCCATCTACAGCAACGGGACCGGACCGGTGGCCAGGGCCGGTCGGGTGACCAGGGCCGGTCAGGTGACCGGAGCGAGGCAGCCTGGCGCAGTGGCAGGAACAGCGCGGAGTGGCCCAGGGCTACGAACCCGCGGGTAGCCCGTCCTCGGTCGCTACCCACAGGCAGAACGGGTGCCCGGCCGGGTCCAGGTAGACCCGTACGTCTTCCTGCGGCTGGAAGTCAGCAAGGACGGCACCGGCAGTGACCGCGTGTGCGCCAGCCACGTCCAGGTCTTCCACCTCGATGTCCAGGTGCGCCATCATCTGCTGGCTGCCCGGGCTGGTCGGCCAGGTCGGCCGCACATAACCAGCTTCCTGCTGGAACGACAGACCAGGGCCGCCGCCGGGCGGCCTGACCGTCACCCAGCCAGGCTCGTCCCGGCCGATCGGCCAGCCGAGGAGCCGGGAGTAGAACTCCGCGAGCGACCGCGGGTCGGCGCAGTCAAGGACGATCGCGGTCAGGGTCATCCGCGGAACTCGGCGGCGCATCACGCTGGACGGCGCAGGAAGAAAGACGAGATCAAGGCGACCACGGCGGCCCCGATCGCGAGCCACGCCCCGGCTCGCAGGTCAGTGGCGGGCAGGTCGGTCGGGCTGTAGTGACTGGCGTTCAGGCCGATCCACAGCCCGGCGGCCGCCAGCGCGATCACCGCGAACAGGCCGGTCAGCACGCGCGAGGCGATCAGTCCGCCGACGATAATCAGCACGGAGCAGATGATGAGGACCAGTCCGAACGAGCGCACGGTCGAGTGCGTGTTCTGATAGGTCCAGTGCAGCAGGCCTACCACCGAGGTCTGCGTGATATTCGACGCCGGCCGTACGCCGCGGGCGCTGATCCAGCGCAGCGCGGTCGATAGGGCGATCGCGATACCGCAAAGCACGACAAGAACAGCGACCGATTGTCGGCGCCGGGTCCTCATGCCAACGGATACTAGCCCCCCGATGACGAAGATGCCCTCGCCCGGCCGGTGAACGGCGGGCGAGGGCATCCGTCTGGCTGCCTTAGCTGGACACCTACCTGGAGGTGAGGACTGACGCGGAAGCAGTCAGCCCCTCAGGCCTAGCCGCCGCCGGGCCGGCCGGGACCGGGCTGGCCGGGGCGCTGGCCCGGGCCGGCCCGGCCGGTACCCGCAGCATGCGGGCCAGCCGCCCGGGCAGCCACCAGTTGGCCTGGCCGAAGAGCGCCACCATCGCCGGGACCAGCAGGCAGCGGATGACGACGGCGTCGATCAGGATGCCCGCGCCAAGCCCGGTCGCCAGGATCTTCAGGTCGGTCTGCGGCCCAGTGGACATCGACAGGAAGCTCAGCATCAGGATCGCCGCCGCGCTGGTGACCAGCCGGCCGGTCCGGCCGAGTCCCTCGGTGACCGCTGCCCTGGCGTCGCCGCTCGCGTCGTAGCACTCCCTGATCCTGGTCAGGATGAACACTTCGTAGTCCATGGACAGGCCGAACAGGAAGGCGAAGACCATCAGCGGGACCCACATGGTGATGGCGCCGGTGGCAGGGATGCCCCACAGCGCGTTCGAGCCGTGCCCGTCCTGCCAGACCCAGGTCAGCACGCCGTAGGCGGCAGCCAGCGAAACCAGGTTGAAGACGACCGCTTTCGCCGCGAGTAGCACCGACCGGAACGCCCTGGTCAGCAGCAGGAAGGTCGCCAGCCCGATCAGCGCCAGCATCAGCGGGAAGTCGCCGTAGACAGCATGGTCGAAGTCGATCAGCGACGCCCCGGCCCCGCCGACTCCGATCACGTCCGACGTGCCGAGCAGGTGCTGTTCCAGCCGCGAGACGGTGGCCTGGCCAGCGGGAACCGTGCTTTCGGTCGCGGGCAGCACGGTGACGATGGCCGTGCCGGCCCGGCTGTAATCCGGCGTGCCCGGGGCGAAGGCCGCGTATACGCCGGGCAGTTGCCCGGCCCTGGCGGCGACGGACCCGGCCGGTGCAGTAGTCAGTACTTCTACCGGCGTGATGACTCCCGAAGGGACACCGCCGTTCGTCAGCGTGACCAGCGCGTCGTGGGCCGGGCCGGCCGACGCCTGGGATGTGCTGCCCGGCTCGCCGAGGTGCAGCGACAAGGCCGGCAGCATCAGCGCGGCGACGGCCACGAGGCCGGCGGCAGCGGCGGCCCAGCGGTGCCGGTACACGCCGCGCGCCCAGGCCGAGAAGACCCGGCTGGCCGAGCGCTCGGTGCGCAGCCGCGGCCAGTCCAGCCGTGGCCCGACGCTGGCCAGGATCACCGGCAGCAAGGTCACGGCGACCAGGACAGACACCAGCGGCACGAGCACGCCGCCGTATCCGACGCTGCGCAGCATCGGCACCGGAAGGACGATCATCGACAACAGTCCGATGGCGACGGTCAGGCCGGAGAACACGACGGCTCGCCCGGCATGGTGCATCGCCTGGACCACGGCGGTCGCGTTGTCACGCCCAGCCGCCCGTTCCTCGCGCCAGCGGCTGACGACGAGCAGCGAATAGTCGATGGCCACGCCGAGGCCGATCAGCGCGATCAGGAACTCGACGATCTGGCTCACGCTCGTGACCTCGGTCAGCCCGCCGACGAGCAGGAACGTGGCCAGTACCGACACGCCGCCGACGAGCAGCGGCAGGAACGCCAGGAAGCTGGCGTAGACGAACGCCAGGATCAGCAGGGCGCCGAACGAGCCGATCATCGCTTCCGCCATCAGCCCGGTGCCCTTCGATGCGGCGGCAGGCTTGCCGTAGGAGAGCAGCTGGGCACCGGTGACGCCGGTGTGCCAGCCAGCCGGGGCGGCAGTTGCCAGGACGCGCTGGATCTCCGGGCCGGGGTTAGCGACGTTGAACCCGCTGACCGGTGGCGTGTAGACGAGCGCGAAGGTGGACCGTCCGTCCCGGGTGATGAACGCCGGGTCGTGCGTCGTGGTGTAGTCGGCCAGCCGGGAGTGCGGCAGGCCGGCCGCTACGGCGGCGAAGACCCGCCCGGTGGCCGCTGCGACCGTGGGCTGCGATATCCGCTGGCCTGGTGGCACCGTGATGACCGGTACGTAGGGCGGCTGCGTGCCGCCGTTGCCGTACGTGCGGGCGATCTGATTGTCGATCTTGAATGCCTGGCCTGGCATCGCGAAGCTGTTGGTCATCCGGTGCGTGGTACCGCTGACGGTCATCGCGCCGGCGACAGCCACGACCAGCCAGAACAGCGCGACCAGCGCCTTGTGGCGAAGGACGAAGCGGGTGAGGGCGGCCATCGAATCTCCCGAGGTCGGTCGCCGGTGGGCGTTCCACCAGCCATTCCCGAGCCTGCCGAAATCGAGGTAGCTGGTCGTCGTGCCCGAGGCGACACTTGCGCCTACCGCGACCGGTGCAGCCGTGCGCCCGGCTACTCCGACGGGAGTACGGCACCGGCCAACCGTGGGAGGACGATGCGTGCTCCGCCCGCCCCTAGGCTGGTTTCCGTGAATAGCCTGACGAATTGGTGGCGGGATACTACGCGGCGTTCCGTGCTCACCGCGATGATCATGATGGTGGTCACGGTGGGCGGGGCTTACGGGGAGGCCCATCCGAACCAGCCGTCAGACCAGGTCGTGCACGGCCATCACGTCCCGCAGACGCCGACCGCGGCGATTCTGCTTGTGGCGCTGGCGGCGGCGATCCTGGCAGGTCGGCGGCGTTTCCCGCTGACCGTGCTGGCGATCTCGGCCAGCTCGGTGACCGTCTACAGCCTGCTGGGCTACGTGAACGGCGCGGCCCTGCTGGCACCGATGGTGGCCTTGTACGCGGTGGCGGTCACGGTCAGCGTCCGCCGCGCCATGATCGCGGCTAGCCTCACGCTCGCCGCGCTCATGGTGTCGACCGGAATCGCCAATCCGTTCGGGACAACGGGCGGCGGCTTTTTCCTCATTCCGGCAATGGTCGCAGCCGCGCTGTTCGGCGGAATCGCCGTCAGCAATCGCCGGGCTTTCAGGGCATCGATCCAGGCCAGGGCGGACGACGAAGCCAGGCGCCGGGTAGACGAGGAACGGCTGCGGATCGCCCGCGAGTTGCATGACGTCGTCGCGCACACGATGTCGACGATCAACGTGCAGGCGAGCGCCGCTCTCGTGGTTCCCGACCGCCCGGAGGCCGCGCAGCAGGCGCTCCGGGCGATCAAGGCCGCGAGCAAGAACGGGTTGCGCGAGCTTCGCTCCATCCTCAACGTGCTGCGCCAGGCCGACGACACCCAGCCGACGACCCCGGCACCCGGACTGGCGCAGGTCGACGCGCTGGTGTCCGGAGCGAGGCAGGCGGGCCTGCCTACCGTGCTCACGATTCGCGGCGATGCGGCGGCGCTGCCCGCCGGGATCGACCTTGCTGCTTACCGGATCGTCCAGGAGTCCCTGACCAACGCGATCCGGCATGCCGACCAGGCCACCGCGACCGTCACGCTGACTTACCTGGAGACCGAATTGCTGATCGAGGTGGCCGATACCGGCCACGGCGGCACGGGACACGGCGGCACCGGACACGGCGGCACCGGACACGGCGGCACCGGCCACGGCGGCACCGGCCACGGGATCATCGGGATGCGCGAACGGGCCGCCGCGGCGGGCGGGACCTTGCGGGCCGAACCGGTTCAGGCCGGAGGTTACCTGGTCACCGCGCGCCTCCCGGTCACCAGGATGGATGACGCCGGGACACGCGGCGAGCCCGCCGACCCGCCCGAGCCGCCTACGCTGTCCGGGCCAACCGCACCCCACGAGCCGACAACGCTGCCGGAGCCGAGCGAGTCCGCCGCGCCCCGGCTAGCGCCCGCCGAGGAAGGCGCCCGCCCGTGATCAAGGTCCTGCTCGCGGACGATCAGTCGCTCATCCGCGCTGGGTTCCGCATCCTGCTCGAAACAGCGGACGATATCGAGGTCGTCGGCGAGGCGACCGACGGCGCGCAGGCGGTTGACCTGGCTCGCAGCAGCTACGCCGACGTCGTGCTAATGGACATCAGGATGCCCAACGTCGACGGGCTGGAAGCGACCCGCAGGATCGCGGCTGACGAGAATCTCGCCGGCGTCAAAGTGATCATCTTGACGACATTCGAGTCCGACGAGTACGTCTATCAGGCCATCCGGGCCGGAGCCAGCGGCTTCCTGGTCAAAGACTCCGAGCCGGCCGAGCTTATCCAGGCTGTCCGGGTGGTGGCCCACGGCGAGGCCCTGCTCTCGCCCAGCGTGACCCGGCGGCTGATCACCGACCTGGCCAGCCGGCCGCAGCGCCCGGCAGTGACCGGACGCGAATTGCGCGGCCTGACCGAGCGCGAACGCGAGGTGATGACGCTGGTCGCGGCGGGCCTGTCCAACGACGAGATCGCGGGCCGCCTGTTCGTCAGCCCGCTCACCGCCAAGACCC